>Ga0214170_1000098_pt1 | contig 37187 bp, 36 predicted proteins | sample TroBogEpilimnion_2_FD_153008 | JGI IMG/M metagenome (GOLD analysis project Ga0214170, IMG submission 153008) | Freshwater microbial communities from Trout Bog Lake, WI - 27JUN2007 epilimnion | ecosystem: Environmental > Aquatic > Freshwater > Lake > Epilimnion/Euphotic zone | place: Trout Bog... | reverse complement strand
GCTTGGTCTTGGTAGAGCGAGACGACATCCTTGGCGAATTGCTCGGCGTCATCTGTACAGAGAAGGTCCTGACCTGGCACAAAATAGGTGCCTTCAATGGCCATGGGCGACGCGACCACGGGAACACCGTGTACGGCGGCTTCGCCCATCTTGCCCTTGATGCCGGCGCCGAAACGAAGGGGCGCAACCACAACGCGGGTCTGGTCGTAGAAGGGGCGCAGGTCTTTTGCCCAACCAACGATCTCGACGCCATCCCCAGACAAGGCCGCCAAGCGATCTGGCAAATTCGCGCCCACGACCGAAAGTGAGACGTCAGGCAAACTCCGTCGAATAATTGGCAAGATCTCTGCGACAAACCACTCAACGGCGTCCACATTCGGTAGGTGTTCGTAGTTTCCAACGAACAACAAGTTCTTACGTCCACTAAATCCTGGTCCAGGTGGCAAGTCTCCGTGAACATTGGAGACAACGGCGATTGACTTGTTCGGCACAAGTTCATCAAGCATGGTTTTCTCAGAGGGGGTAACCACAAAGGTGGCGTCACACTTTTCAACGAGTCCAAGCTCCAACTCACGGTAGGTGGCCGCAATCTTCGCTACTTCTTCGCTGTGCTCAATCTCCGCCCGACGGGACTCGCGAACGAAGTGCAAATCAACGGTGTCGTAAATCACGGGGACCTGAGGCGCAAACTCGCGCATGAGTTCATAGGTCAACTGCGCTTCATCGGGACGCGAGAGTAGAGCGAATTTGACGCATGGCGCGAGGCGGGCAATTTCGTGCGTGTAGTTGATGCGTCCGTCGAGAACCTCAACTCCCATATTTCTCAACGTCGATAGGTATGGCTCGGTGGGTGCTAAACGAAGTGCCAACACGGTGACGCCAAATCCCATTTCAACCAAGATTTGAATGATTCCCATCATTCGAATTGAACCCGAATCCTGGTCGGGCTGGGGAATCTTCTGGTCGATGACCAAGACTCGCCCCAGTGGTGAAGCCCAACTCGCGCCCACTTGGTTTTCGTAACTGGGCGTCCAGTGGGTGGCGAGTTCGTCCTTCCACTTATTGACAAACCGTTGACGGTTCTTTTCCAACAAAGCCTGGCGTTCGGGGGAAAGCTCGTTGCCGTAGCTAGCCCCCTCAATGTGGAAGAGTCGAGAGCTGGGTTCGTACCAAACGGCGTAACCCCGGTCGCGGAGTGCAAAGCAGAAGTCAGTCTCTTCGTAGTAAGCAGGGGCAAACTCAACATCGAAGCCGCCCACTTCATCCCAGGCGGTCTTGCGAACGAGCAGACTTGCCCCCGAGCAGTAATCGACTTGGTGCGGGGTTTGATACCAAGCGCGGCGAGGGTCGTCACCTTTACCGAAATTTGCACCGGTGGCGTCAGTGAACATCAGGGCGCCAGCTTCTTGGAGTGATCCGTTCGGGAACAACAACATTGACCCCACTGCGCCGATCTGGGGATCCTCAGCGCGCGCCAGCAAGGGCTCAAGCCAATTGTCGCAAACAATGACGTCGTTATTCAACAGCAGAACGAATTCGCTTTCGGCTGCCGCGACTCCGGCACGAATGGCGTACATATAGCCCGCGTTTTTCGGCTGAGTAACAACCTGGATGCCGGGAATTTGCTTGAGGCGTTCTGGGGTCTCGTCACTCGAACCGTCATCTACGACCATTACCTGCACGCTGGAGTCAAGATTCTGGCGTGAAAGGGAACGTAAGCAATTTTCAGTGTGGTGCCAATTGTTAAAAACGGGGATGATGATGGTAACTCTTGGATTCACCGCAGCAGTGAAAGATAAGGGCCCGGCAGTGGCCAAGAGGTGTTGAAGCTCTTCCGATTGGGATTGGGGCTTTTTCGAGAGCGCCTTCTGCACTTTTACTTGAGTCTTGAGAATCAAGAGAAGTAGGCGTATAAAAATCTTGTATCGCAAGGAGCCCGGGCCGAGAATCCGACGTAAGCGCACTACGCGCCACGACGGAGTCGTGGTCAGATAATTGCGGATGAAGAGACGAACAAATTTTCCCGATAGATCGAGTGCTTCTAGTTCGACCAACATCTTCCATCGACTCGGGATGAGGGCAATGTTGCCAGAGAGGCCGCGTTTCACTGATTTAACTCACAATTTTGCATGCAGACCTCTTTGAAACTTTACTAAACCAATGACCGATTCCGGACCCTCACGAGAGATACCTTTGCCTAGGAACTAAGGAGTTGTTATGAAAAGTAAGTGGCTCGATCAGCCCGAAGACCACGATTACCCCGCGGCCGCCAACTACCTTTCGCTCCTACTCGCGCCCAAACACGCGGGAGCACTGGCGGAGGCGCTCAAAACTGGAGATCTCGTCCGATACAAAGCGAAGGACTTACTCCGTGCTTCTCGACTCCCCCTATTAGATAAAGACAATAAGTACGTGCGCAACAACCTCCGAAAGGTCGAAAAAGGAGAGAAACTTTCTCCAGTCCTCTTGGTACGAGGGAACATTGAAGTTGATCGACCACTAACGGTGGCCGATGGCTATCACCGCATCTGCGCAAGTTATTTCATTGACGAAAACACTGAGATTCCCTGTCGAATTGTTGACTGGGCTTAAGCGACTTCGCCACAACCTCTTAGACTGAGTTATCTGACAAGGAACTCTGTGAATCGTCTCCGCTATTTACTCCCCGCACTACTGCTTCTCGGCGTAGTCGTCGCCCCACCAGCTTCTGCCACCGCGCCAGTATGGAGTGCCGGTGACATCAGTGTGCCCTCTCTCTACTCCGTGGCCAACGGGCAAGTCACGCTACTGTCCTGCCCTAGTGCCGGAAACTGCCTGGCGGGAGGTTGGTTCTACACCTACGCCAATGATGGGGTCCACACATTTCTTGAACGGGAAGACGGTCGTAATTGGAGTAACGCGATTTCCGTCCCTGACAATTCCGGTGGCTTCAATTTCGAAGTAAACGGACTTACTTGCGCCACCACTGAATGCATTGGCGTCGGCAGCAACTCGCTCGGTGCCCAGATCGTCCATTATTCGTGGAGCTCTCAGTCGGTCGAGTCCTTTCCAGTCACGTTTGCTAATCAGTCTCTCAACACAACTCACTCGTCACTAAAAGACGTTGCGTGTACTTCGGATGGGAACTGCGTGGCCGGCGGATACGTCAACGTCACGGCGGGAGCAAACTCCTCAGCACTTCTGGTTGACTCCGAAACAAACGGCTCGTGGGGAAATGCAGTGACCGTTCCACTCCCTTCAACCGCTGGTGCTAATCCTGGAGTTAATCCCGGGCAAGTCGGGTGTATATCGAGCAGTCGATGTGTTTATATCGGTAGCTTCAACACACGGGAAGGGCAAATGCGGCCCTTCATTGCTATTCGTCAAAATGGAACTTGGCAGAGTGCGGTTTCTCCCCAGATGCCCAGCAATGCTGCATCTATGGGATCGCAGTCTCTGAGTGAGATCTCGTGTGTGGCTGGCGGGACCTGCACCGCAGCTGGTTCGTATCACACCACCGCTGGTACCCTCGTTCCCTTCTCGGTCACCATTACCGCAAACTCAATCGATGCCGGTGTACAGATTCCTCTTCCCGCTAACGCAGCACCCTCACCCAAGGCATTTCTCTTTGGCTTTCACGGACTCGACTGCTCTTCGACAGGCAATTGTTCACTAGGCGCTCAGTACTCCTACCAAGTGAATGGTGTTACACGCTTTGGCGGGTTTCTCACGAGCGAGGTCAACGGCGTGTGGAATCCTCGATCGCAATCGACCTTCATGCAAGTTCCTCCAAGCGCCGCTTCCGCTGGACAATTCGGTGGCGTAGTTGGTATGTCCTGTTGGAGCTCGGGGAACTGCGTTGGAGCAGTCGCCTACGTTGACTCTTTGCAGAATTACTTTGTTGGGGTTGATGTCGAATCCAATGGGGTCTGGGCCCAGGTGACTGGGGTGTCAATGCCTTCGAACCTGCCCGCGGGTGCGGCGGGAGGACTGTATGCCCTACGTTGCTTTAGCGCCAACGCTTGTTCGGGGGTAGGCAGCTACCAAAACGGCTCAAGAATTATGCCTTTTCACCTGAACTCCAATTAAGTTTCATCTAGCGAACACATTTAGCAAACCCCTTTTTCACACTCGAGAAACCTTGATTTCTTAAGTTTTTCGTCGTGGCACGACGAATTCATACTTCCCCCCTTGGTGCGCATCGTCGTGCTTCCAATCGAATAGGGGTCCTTGGTATCAATGGTTGATCCCGAGGGCCGCTCAGTCATCCTCGTTGTCGAAGACGAGCCTTCATACCAAGAGGCGCTCAACGTCGGTCTTACCGTTGAAGGTTTCGTGGTCGTAGCTGCGCACAATTTGGCCGAAGCCCGCACGCTCCTAGCGAGTTCTAACCCCGATCTGGTTTTGCTCGACGTTATGTTGCCTGACGGTTCAGGCATTGACTTCTGTCGTGAGGTGCACGACAATTCCACGGTGCCGGTAATCATGGTGACCGCGCGAACTTCGGAAGTTGATGTTGTGCTCGGACTTGAAATTGGTGCTGCTGACTACGTCACTAAGCCATACCGGTTGCGTGAGCTCGTTGCGAGAATTCGCGCGGTACTTCGTCGTCCAACCACCGAAGTGAACACCGAAGAGTTCATCTCATTTGGATCACTCCGCATGGACTTGCTTCGTCGAGCCGTTTCTCGCGACGGAAAAGATATTGAACTCAGCCGCAAAGAGTTTGACCTGCTGGCGCTTCTCGCTTCACGCTTAGGACAAGTTGTTACCCGCGAACACTGTCTAGACACCCTGTGGTGGGGACTCGAGCTTTCCGACACCCGTACTCTCGACACGCACATCAAGCGACTTCGGCAAAAAATTGAAGTAGACCCTGCTAACCCTCAGCATTTGGTCACAATTCGCGGTGTTGGATTTCGACTTGACCAATAGTCTTGGGTAATGAACCCAGGCGACCTCGCACCAGACTTTTCACTCACTGATCAAAGTGGCCAAACCCTCCGATTGAGCGAATTAGTTTCAAATGGGCCGGTAGTGCTCTTCTTCTATCCAGTGGCCCTGTCGACCGGATGCACCAAAGAGACCTGTCACTTTCGAGACCTCCACAGTGAGTTCAAGAAGATTGGGGCACAGCCCATTGGTATCTCAATGGATGAAGTCACCAAGCAAGCTGAGTTCGCTGCTGTAAACAACCTGGATTACCCACTTCTCTCAGACGCCGATGGTTCAGTGGCGACCGCCTACGGCGTTAAGCGAGCCTTCGATGTTCTTAAGACTCGACGTTCCACCTTTGTTATCGGACGTGACCAGCGAGTGATCAAAGTGATCAAGTCTGAAATCAATATGAATAAGCACGCCGACGAGGCGTTGGCGGCGCTTAGCCAGCAATAATTGCGGCGGCGGGGTCGCTCAAGAACTTGCCAATGTGGGCCAGGACCTTTGAGGCCAGCGCACCATCAATCATGCGGTGATCGAAGGACAAGCAGAGTTCAACAACCTGACGCACAACAATTTCGTCATCCACAACCCACGGAGCCTTGGCAACTTGACCAACGGCCAAAATCGCACCTGATCCTGGTGGGATGATTGCCATTGCGGCGTCAACACCCATTGGACCCACGTTGGTAATGGTGAACGAAGTACCGGACATCTCTGCGAGCGAGGTCGTACCAGCACGAACCTTGTCAACCAAAACATTGAGTTCCTGGGCCATTCCAACGAGGTCGAGCTTGTCAGCTTCCTTAATGTTGGGAACTATCAGACCCTTGTTGGTGTCAGCGGCAATGCCGAGTGTCATCGAACGCTTAATGACCGCTTCCTTAGTGACGTCATCCCAGTGCGAATTGATGCCAGGGAAGTGTCGGGCAGCGTCACAAACAGCAAGTGCAATGACCGTCAGTGGTGAAATACGAACACCCTCAAGACTCGATTGTTGCTTAAGACCAGCAATTAGCTCCATGGTCTTCGTGGCGTCTACCTTGAGCCAAACTCCGGCGTGAGGAATTGTTGTCTTGGACAAAACCATTGCTTCAGCCATGGCCTTAAGCACACCCTTCGCAAGGATGCGCTCTTCCTTTGGACCGGTAGCCCATGGAGCTAGGTCGTGACCAACGAAACGAGTGGACTGGGTTGGGCCGGTCTTGGGAGCGCTGGGCTTCCGTGGCGCTGCGGGGGCGGTTGATCCACCACCTTGCAACGCACGCTCAACGTCGGCGCGAGTGATGATTCCATCGCGACCAGTTCCTTGAATTGAAGACAGATCCAAACCATTCTGCTTAGCCAGCAAGCGAACAGGCGGCGTGGTGCGCACTGGACCAGAGCTCAGTGGCGCAGCAGCAGGGGCAGCGGCCACTGGTGTCGCTGAGGCTCCATTGCGACGATTCTTGCGAGTTGCCACGCCATCTTCGTTCGCAACACCGTAGCCAACGAGCACTGCCTCACGGCCTTCAGTGGAGTTCGAGACTTTGGGTTCTTCAGCAGCTGGCGCCGGAGCGGCGGCAGCGGGTGCAGCGGCGGGTGCAGAGCCATCGCCACCAACTTCGAAAGTGATGAGAGGTTTGTGAACCTCCATCATGTCTCCGGGGTTTCCGTGGAGGGCTACCACGACTCCGGAGTAGGGACTTGGGAGTTCGACGGTGGCCTTAGCGGTTTCGACGTCGCACAGTGGCTGGTTGAGAACAACAGTGTCACCAACGGCAACCTTCCAAGAAACAATCTCGGCTTCAATTAGGCCTTCACCAACGTCGGGGAGAAGAAAGACTTCTTGACTCATGATCCAAATCCAATCACTCGGTCCACGCCGTCAAGAATGCGGTCCACGGTTGGACGGTAGTCCTCTTCAATACGAGTTGGTGGGTACGGAACATGGTAACCACCGACAACGAGGCCCGGGGCTTGCAAGGAGTAGAAGCACTTTTCGGTGAGTTGACGAATAACGTCACTACCGATTGAGGCGGTAAGTGGCGCCTCTTGCACAAAGACCACGCGACCGGTCTTCTTTACTGAAGCTTCGAGGGTTGCGGTGTCGAATGGTGAGAGGCCACGAAGGTCGATGACCTCAAGCGAGGTTCCCTCAACAGCAGCGGTGTCGGCCGCACGAAGGGCGGTCTTCACCGTGGCACCGTAAGCGATGACGGTGACGTCGGTTCCTTCGCGACGAACCACTGCGTCAAAGATGTTGGCTGGTGGGTTATCGAGATCGACCTCGCCCTTTTCCCAGTAACGACTCTTGGGCTCACAGAAGATAACGGGGTCGTCGTGCTTGATTGACTCCTGAATCATCCAGTAGGCGTCGTTTGGAGTCGAGCAAGAAACAACGCGAAGACCGGCGGTCGCTGCGAAGTAGCCCTCGGGGCTTTCCGAGTGGTGCTCAATTGCACCAATGCCACCCTGGAAGGGCAGACGGATGACCATTCCCATGGTGTAGTGACCATCTGAGCGCTTGCGCAGCTTGGCCACCTGGGAAACGATTTGGTCGAATGCGGGATAGACGAATCCATCAAACTGCATTTCAACGACTGGGCGGTATCCACGAATCGCGAGGCCCACGGAGGTTCCGACAATTGCCGATTCGGCCAGTGGTGCGTCGATAACGCGGTCCTCGCCAAAGTCTTTCTGCAGTCCGTCGGTAATACGGAATACTCCACCGAGCTTTCCGATGTCTTCACCGATCAGGAGAACTTTCTTGTTCTCTTCCATCGCACGGCGCAGTCCCTCATTGAGGGCTTTGGCCATAGTCATAGTCTTCGTAGCCATTAGTGGGCACCTCCGGTTACGCCGAGGTCAATCATTTCTTGACGGCCCTCTTCAATGAGTGGGTGCATGTCCGCGTAAACATTGTCGAACATGGTGATGGGGTCTGGGCGGTCCATAGCCAAGACGTCTTCACGCAGCTGAAGAGCCAACTTCTCGGCTTCTTCAGCGACCTCGTCAAAGCGAGACTGCTTCATCTTGTATTCGTGTACGAGCAGTGACTTCACACGCTCGATTGGGTCGCGGTGACGCCATACTTCTACTTCGGCGTCAATACGGTAACGAGTGGGATCGTCTGAGGTGGTGTGAGCACCCAAACGGTAGGTGTAGGCCTCAATCAAGGTTGGGCCACCACCCACGCGAGCATTTTCTAGTGCGCGCTTGGAGACTTCGTACATGGCGAGGACGTCATTGCCGTCCACACGAATTCCGGGGAAGCCAAAACCGTGAGCACGGTGGTACAGAGGAATCTTTGACTGCACCGACATGGGTGTGGAGATACCCCACTGGTTGTTCTGGCACAAGAAGACCACGGGAGCGTTAAATGATGCGGCCCACACGAAAGACTCGAGCACGTCACCCTGTGATGAGGCACCGTCACCAAAGAAGGTAAGTACGGCTTCTTCGGCGCCATCGCGCTGAATACCCATGGCGTAACCAACGGCATTTAGTGCCTGGTTACCCAAAACGATGGTTGGTACCGAGTGGCGGTACTTGTAGGGATCCCAGCCACCATTTGAAACGGCGCGGAACAAGCGAAGCATCTCTTTGGGCTCGACTCCTCGGCACCACGCAATACCGTGTTCGCGGTAGGTGGGGAAGGTGAAGTCCATCGGAGCGAGCGCGCGGCCCGGCCCGATCTGACAGGCCTCCTGGCCCTGGATCGGTGCCCACAAGGCGAGCTGACCCTGGCGCTGCAGAGAGGTCGACTCATTACAGAGTCGGCGGACAATCGTCATATCGCGGTAGAGACCGAAGATCTCTTCGCCGCTCAATGTTGATTCGTACTCAGGGTGAGCAACTCGCTCGCCCTCTGGTGTTAGTAGCTGGACTAGCTCCTCGTCGATCATCGACACTCCTTGGTCGCTATCCCCCGTTTGATACTTTACACTTCCCGCAATACGCCAACGCCAGAAATTTTTGTCGTCGAAAGCGAAGAGGTACCCACGGGTAAGCCCTTATCGCCCTTAGGCTGAAGTGAATGGCCAAATTTTTCCTCGATCTCGGGCCGCTTCGAGAAAACCGAAACTTCCGGTTGCTCTACCTTGGTCAGTTTGTTTCGCTACTTGGTTCTAACCTCACTCTGGTCGCCGTTCCCTATCAGGTGTACCGCGACACTCACTCAAGTTTGTGGGTTGGCATTGCCAGCTTGATCCAACTTCCGTTCTTAATCTTCGGAGCTCTCGCGGGCGGAGCCTACGGAGACCGTTTTGATAAACGGGCTCTCTTTGGTTATTCCACTTTGGTCATGGCCGTTATCTCGGTTGGTTTAGCAATCAATGCCAGTAGTAACCAACACTCACTGGGCTTACTCATCGCCCTCGCCGCCCTGTGGGCTGGAGTCGGCGGATTCTCGGGGCCACTTCGTAGTGCGGCCATTCCTTATTACGTTGGGCAAGAAAAATTACCGGCAGCGTACGGACTCATGCAGTTGTCAATCAATATCGCCACCATCGCCGGCCCCGCACTAGCTGGTTTGCTGCTTGCGGTCGCGAGCGTGGCGAATCTGTATTACCTCGATGCGCTGACCTTCGTGATCTTGGCTGTGGCCACTGTATTCATGACGCCAATTGCAACTCTCAAGAGTGATTCAGCACAAGGACTCTTCCGTTCCATTGCTAACGGCTTTGGTTATATTCGCCACCACCGACTAGCCCAAGCCATTTACTTAGTCGATCTCAATGCGAACTTCTTTGGATTGCCGCGGGCACTCTTTCCCGCCGTGGCGCTTGGCCTGTACCACGCAGGTCCTCAAGTGCTCGGGCTACTCTACTCAGCCCCTGGCGTTGGAGCGGTATTGATGGCGCTCGTGACCGGTTGGCTTCAGCACGTCAAGCGACCCGGTCGTTTAATCGCGTTGGCGGTTATGGGATGGGGACTGGCAATGGCGCTCTTTGGAGTGGTGCACGTCGTTTGGATTGGGCTTATTTGCCTTGCGGTTGCGGGCGCGATGGATGTCATTTCAACTGTGTTGCGAAACGTTCTGTTGCAGGCGGCGATTACTGATGAATTTCGTACGCGCGTCTCATCCATTCAAATGGCGGTGGTCACTGGTGGACCAAGACTCGGCGACGCGGAGTCGGGCATCGTCGCATCTCTTTTCTCTACCGAGATTTCAATTGTCTCTGGTGGTTTGGCGTGCATCGCGGGAGTATTTGTTCTCTCTAAGTGGCGCCCTGAACTCTGGCGTCAAACCAAGGATGAGAAAGACGCTGTTGTATAATTTCCCAACGAACATTGCATCGCAACAGTTGAGGAGCCTTCGTTGAAATCCCTGACGTTACAACGCGGTACCTTTGGCGAACTCTTTAACCCTAAGAACAACGCTCTTACGCTGTCTCGTTTTTTACTCGCAGTAGCGGTCGTTTGCTCCCACTCTTTCCCACTTGGCGGATTATCTTTCGGTGAGCCCCTCGCCCGCCTTAGCCGTGGACAGGTTGATGCTGGGTCATTAGCCGTAGACGGCTTCTTCATTCTCAGTGGCATCTTGATTACTCGTAGTTACGAATCCACCAAGAACTTCCTTTCATTTGCCTGGCGTCGCGCACTGCGAATTCTTCCCGCTCTCTGGGCTTCGTTGGCGCTCGTGGCGTTTGTCTTCGCCCCGCTGGCCTGGGTGCACGAGCACCACACCTTGGCCAGCTACTGGAGCATTTCCTCTGATTCGCCCTGGCACTACCTCCTTTCGAACGCACTCGTGTCGGTGAATCAATGGAACATCGGCCATGTGCTGGGCGCCACGCCCTTCGCAAAGTCAGGCGCAGTGCTTGCTTGGAACGGTTCCCTGTGGACCTTGGTCTACGAAGTCAAGTGCTACGTCATTGTCGGTATTCTCGGACTTCTGGGTTTGCTCAAGCGCCGACGCTTCGTGGCGGGTATGGCTTTGTTCTTTTTTGTCGTGAACGTTGCCAAAATCATTGCCCCCACGGCAGCCCCAATCCTCTTTCCAATGTCGACCCATTCGACCGCTTGGTATTTCATGTTCTTCCTCGGCTCCGCCATCTGGCTCTACCGCGATGTGGTCCCGCTCGATGACCGTTACGCGATTGCCGCGTTCCTCCTCATGCTGCTCACCATGCGCCACCGTGGTTTCCAAGTAATTGGTGTACCCGCCTTCGGATACTTCTTGGTCTGGTGGATCACCCGACTAAAGGTCAGCGCATTTGAAAAACTTGGAGACCCGAGTTACGGAACGTACGTCTACGCATTTCCGATTCAAATGCTGCTCGCCGAATACGGTTGGAATCACCTGACATCCTCGTCGGCTGCCAACAACTCCCTCTACATTGGGCTCTCGGTACTCTTCGCGGTTCTAGCTGGATACCTCAGCTGGTGGATACTTGAAAAGCAGGCGATGAAGCTCAAGTCCTTTTATCCGAGGTTCGCAAAGCGTTTCGCTCGCACCTCAGCTCTCTTTGACGAGCGCCCCTAATAGGGCAAATTAAGCCAGACGAACGCGTGGTCTTGCTTCACTGGTGCGCGTTGCGTTAACTCCGTAAAAAGTTTCACAGCACAGCCCACCTGCCGATTAGACAACGGAGATTCGGGAACCACGATGGTGCGAACGTGCCAGCTACGCAAGTCTTTTAGGTCAGCTGCGGGTTGCGGGCTAAGCGCATAGTTCGAACCTGGGACTTGTGCTTGACAGGCGTTTAGATCGAGCAGTAGTGGCGCGGAATTGATGGCCTGTCCACCAGCTTCCGCACCAGGAATGTTGAACTTAAAGTCACTGAGGGCTTGCCACATCATTGGCCATCCCGTGCCGTCATGAGCCATCGGGAAGGTTAGAAGAGTCGAGCGACTCGGCACGTGAGCGAGGTTCTTCGCGTTGAACCAAGCGGGCAAGGCAATCTTTGAACCATTTATCGGCCAGGGCGGCAGCAAGGTCACTACGCTCAGCAACACCGCAATCGCAGCAACGCCGAACTGTTTGGAACCAACGGTGAATCGCTTGCGCAACTCTTCCAAGCCCAGCGCCACCAATAAACCGATAATCAAGAACGCAAAGTCCATGTAGCGAATAGCAATCATGGAGTTAAAGAAAACTGACTTGTGTCGCGACATGAAGAAGAAGGGCAGAATCAGGGGAGTCTTTGTTCCACCAATACGTAAGTAAGCACCTAATGCAATCACTGCACTCACACCCAAAGCTGTCGTTAAATAACGTACGTACTTTCGGCTCCACAGCAACTTGATGCTCGCCGCGAGCAGCGCGAGCAATGGCAGGCCAACGTAAGCACCATTCTCCACAAAGTCTGGGTAATTACCAGAGCCGTTGGTGAAGCTCACGTAGTTATCGCCAGAGGCGTGTATGCCGAAGTGGAATAACTGGTTCGCTCCAGGCAACACAAAAGTCGCGAGGTCCGCCGAGAGGTTCGCCACCGTCTGTGGATCACGTGCTGCACCGAGTCCCGCGCCTTGTAGGTACAACAAGCAGTAACCAATAACGAATGGACCCGCGTACAGCACAAACCACGGCAGAACACTTCGCACGTATGGCCACTTCGCGATTGCCTCTTTACGCTTAAAGACCGTAACTAAGGCCAGCGTGATTCCCGCGACCACCACGGAGTCAGCGAGGAGTTCAATGGAAACACCAATTTCGAACACGACCGTAATCGCGAGGATTACCGCCAACTTCTTCTTGCCCCACTGCTGACGATTGAACAGTTCGTCAAAGCAAAGCAGCAAGACGGGGAACGCCACGCCCGTTGTGAGAAAGATGTGTCCGGTGTTTTGCCCCACTACGTAGGGTGAAAAACCAAAAATCAGACCAGCTAGGTACCGCGCCGGCTTCCACTCAACCCAGCGCTTCGCTACGAAGTAGGCCGATGTCGCTGATCCAAAGAGCGCCAGTGCGGCGAGGATGTTGTAACTCAGGGCCGCGCCAAGGGTCAAGGTCACCGGCGCCATGAGCAGCCCCAGCAATGGCATGGAGGTCAAACTCGCCAGGGTTACTCCGTGAGGCATGTTGAGGTACATGCTCTGATTGGGATTTAGCCCATGGACAATCGCGTAGGGAATCCACTTCAGGAACCAGATGAATTGGCCTCCGTCACCACCCATGCCACTGGGCAAGTGAGTGGTGGGCCCGTGAATCCAGGTTCCCCACGCCGCGAATAGCGAAAAGAAAAGATAGGTGCCAAGGACTAGCCAGGTTGAAAATTCAACGCGAGAGAGTCGAGAAGTTACCTTTGGCATTAAAAAAGGCTACCAGCCACCCTTAAAAATCTGAGTCTCCGGACTATTCCTTTTCGCGAATAGAGACCGAACGCCGTTTTCCATTTGTCACCGCCGCTAATTGTCCACACGCGGCAGCAATTGATCTTCCACGTGTGGAACGAACGGTGGCGTTAACCCCTTGTCCTTCGAGCCCATCACGGAATTCCATGACTCGTTGCAAACTCGAACCCATCACCAAGTAACCGGGAGTTGGGTTGAGTGGAATCAGGTTCACGTGAGCGTTCAGTGGTAGCGCGAAGTCGGCGAGTTCATCCATGGCCTTATCAGTGTCATTCACACCATCAATCAACGCCCATTCAAAACTCAATCGCCTACCGGTGGTGTCAATCCACTTTTCACACGCTGCGTTTAAGCGCTCTAAGGGATATCGCTTATTAAGTGGGACCAACTCGTCACGAGTCTTGTTATTGGCCGCGTGGAGTGAGACGGCCAAGGTAAGGGGCAAGCCCTCATCAGCGAGGCGTTCAATAGCTGGCGCAACTCCGACCGTTGACACTGTGAGGTGTCGAGCCGACATGCCCTTGAATTCATGCAGTCGGCGAAGCACCTCAATGGTCACGTTGTAATTCGCAAGGGGTTCACCCATACCCATGAACACCACATTGGATAGTCGCCTCGGGGCCGCAGTACGGGCGGCGAACATCACTTGTTCCACAACTTCGCTTACCGTTAGGTGTCTTGAGAAGCCGGCCTGTCCGGTGGCGCAGAAGGTGCAACCCATCGCACAGCCCGCTTGTGAAGAGACGCAAACCGTTACGCGGTCGTCGTAGTTCATGAGAACGGTTTCGATTGTGGCCCCGTCGTGAAGCCGGAAGACCCACTTGCGAGTGGCCCCGCGGTCGGTCTCAACGTCGTTGGCAATTTCTAGGGTCGGGGGAAATTCTGATTGCAGTTTTTCGCGCAGAGACTTTGGCAGCGTTGTAATTTCGCTCGCCGGAAGCGACTCGCTCCACAGTCCTTGCCAGAGTTGATCAACTCGGTATTTCGGTTCACCAGATAATTGGCTACCTAGTTCTTCGCGGGAGAGTTCGTAGAGCGAAGTCATAAAAACACGCTAGAGGATAAACCGGGCGCTGTTTTGCGATTTTTTAAAACGTGCTTTATAGACCTCTTACCTAACGCGCTGATTCTTACCTTTTGTTAGGAATCCTCATGATTTCTTCTTCAAGTGGGTGAGTTAACTGGTTGACATCAACCTAACGAAAGGAATTCAAATGTTGGTACTTGCAGCATCAGCACTACTCGTAGCTCTTGGAATGGGCGTCGCGCTCGGAGTTCCAACGATTGCCTTGGTTCTTGAGGCCGAGGTCCGCGCGAAGAATCACGAAGAAGAATTGGTCGCAACCAGCGCCTAACTCGAGATTCCCCTCTCTCGAAGTTCTTCTCAAATCCGTCCGACTCGTTGCAGCGAGAAGGGCACATAAACCCAGGAACGAAAGTTCCTGGGTTTGTTGTTTACTGGATCAAATTGGCGCTTCGGCGATATTTTCGAAACGAGTGAACTCTGGTCGCCAGTTCAGGTGGACTGAGCCAGTTTGACCGTTACGGTTCTTTCCCACGATGATCTCAGCTTCACCCTTCGAAGCGTTGTCAACCGACTGGGCGTACATATCCGCTCGGTGAATGAACATAACAATGTCAGCGTCCTGTTCCAGTGAACCTGATTCACGGAGGTCCGACATCAACGGCTTCTTCTCTTGGCGCTCTTCAGCCTTACGCGACAACTGCGACAGAGCCAGCACGGGGGTTTCGAGTTCACGAGCGAGCATCTTTAAGTTACGGCTCATCTCAGCAACTTCCGTTTGGCGGTTCTCATATCGGCCACGTGAGGACATCAACTGCAAGTAGTCAATAATCACAATGCCCAAGTCGCCCTGCTGCTGTTTAATTCGGCGGGCTCGTGCGCGCACGTCCATTGTTGTGAGACCAGGGTTGTCGTCAATGAAGATCTGGGCGCCACCCAAGAAACTGAAGGCGTCGTGAGTTCGATTCCAGTCCGCCTCATTCAAGTCACCGGTGCGGAGCTTCATTGAGTTAATACGACCAGTTGATGCCAAGATTCTCTCGGTGATTTCTTGGCGACTCATTTCGAGGGAGAAGAACAAGGCGGGTCGTTTGGTAACTGCACCTACGTGGGTCAAGATTCCCAGTGCGAAGGCGGTCTTACCAGCACCCGGTCGAGCACCAACGATATTCATCGAACCTGGCTGCAGTCCCTGAACCAGCTTGTCGAGTGAGTGGTAACCGGTCGTCACTCCGTTGAACTCACCGCGAGTCTCCCCACGAAGTTCAAGGATGTTCGCTTCGTTCATCAACAACTCTGTGATGTGCGAGACACTTTCGAATCCACGCGAATCGGTAATCGCGTTAATTCGCGCTTCAGCCTGGTCAATCAACATGTCGACGTCGTCGGTGGGCTTATAGGCCTCATCGACAATTTCACTCGCCACGCTGATGAGTTTGCGCTGCTGCGACTTTTCTCGCACCAACATCGCGTACTGATTCGCATTCGCCGAGTTCGCGGTGTTCATTGACAGAGCCGACAAGACCCCAATGTCTACTGGAGTTGATCCGTGTTGTTGAATTTGATTCTGAACGGTGACGTAGTCAATGGGCTCACCAGCGTTTGAGAGCGCGATAATCGCCGAGAAGATTTGACCGTGCAGTGGTCGGTAGAAATCTTCGGGACGCACTAAGTCGTACGCGATTGCAACCGCATCAGCACTGAGCATCATCGCGCCAAGTAGTGACTCCTCAGCTTCGATCGCCGAAGGTGGGAGGCGCGGGGCGCCCATGGGTTGTCGGCTGGGTCGTTCGTCAATGTCGCTCATAAGTACCTCAAAGGTTGTCTACTTTGCCTGTGTGACGCAAGACCAACAACGTGGGGAAAAGCCTGTGGATAAGGGCATGAAAAAAGGCGCACCTCGCGGTGCGCCTTCCTTCAAAACTGGCGAAAAACTACTTCGCTACGACCTCTACTTCAATGCCAGCAATTACGCCGTCAAAGAGGTTGACCTTGACCTGGGACTTACCCAGTTCTTTGATGTGCTCGGCCATAACAATGGCGTGGCGGTCAAGAGAGATGTTGGTCGCGGTACGGATGGCGTTCACGACGTCGGCCTCGGTTACTGAACCAAAGAGACGGTCGTTAGCACCAGCGCGAGCGGCCACCACAATGGAAGCCTTCTCGAGCTCGCCCTTTTGTACTTCAGCAGCGGCGCGGCTGGCCTGGTCGCGAAGATCGCGAGCCTTGCGCATGGCGGCTGACTGTGACTCGGTGGCGTCAGTAGCGATTACTGCTGAACCCTTAGGGAGAAGGAAGTTGCGGGCGTAGCCAGGCTTCACCTGAACAATGTCACCACGACGTCCAATTCCCTTGATGTCTGCACGGAGTAGAACCTTCATTAGTTAACCTCCTCGGCAACTGCTTCTGCCTCTTCGAGCTCGGCGGCGGCTTCAAAGTCAGCGGCCACGACGCTGGCGTCTTCGAGCACTTCGCGCTCAGAGATCACTGCGCCATCCTCACCGACGATGTCGGCCAAGGTCGCCTCTTCCTTGTCACGGTCACCACGGGGGCGACGGTCGTCACGACCACCACGTCCACCACGACGCTCCGTTACGGTGCGCTGGGTGTATGGCAACAGTGCGAGTTCGCGAGCCGTCTTAATGGCGTCGGTCACGTCACGCTGGTGCTGCTGGCAGTTGCCCGACACCTTGCGGCCACGGATCTTGCCGCGGTCGGAGATGTACTTGCGCAACTGAGCCAAGTCCTTGTAGTCAACTGTGGCCACACCGTGCTGACAGAAAGCGCAAGGCTTCTTCTTCAGCCCACGGCGTGGGTCCATCTTGGGAGCGCGCTTTGGCGGCTCGGGCATATTACGACGTGGCATTAAAAGGGCTCCTCATCAAAAGCGTAGGTGGGGGTTGATTCTTGGGGACGGCTGGGGGCGGGACGATCAGCGGGAGCTGAGAAGCCACTTCCTTCAGCGCGGGGGGTGCGGGTAACAACGGCGGTGGCCCACTTCAATGAAGGGGCGATCTCGTCAGCGGCGATCTCGAAGGCCGAGCGCTTGTCGCCACTCTCGGTCTCCCAGGTGCGCTGCTCCATGCGGCCGGTCACCACAACACGGGTGCCCTTCTGCAAAGAGTTGGCGCAGTTCTCGGCTAACGAACCGTAGGCCTGGACGTCGAAGTAAGAGGTCTTCTCCTCCCACTCCTGGGTCTGGCGGTTCTGCCAACGGCGACTCACAGCGATAGAAAATTTCATCGCGGCGTTGCCGGAGGTCAGGAACTTGAGTTCGGGGTCACGGGTGATGTTCCCGACGACGGTGATTTGGTTATCTGCCATAACTATTCTCCTAGTTTCGCTAAGCGAAAGTTAGGCCTGTGCCGTGACACGAGCCGGAGCCTTCGCGATTCGACGAAGAATCTTGAAGCGCATGACCTCGTCCGACAGCGTAAGAATACGGTCGAGCTCGGCAACGGTAGTTGGGGTTCCGGTGAACTCTGCGAGTACGTAGTAACCCTCCTTGCGCTTGTTGATCTCGTACGCCAAGGGGCGCTTGCCCCAACGGTCGAGAGCACCAGGAGTTCCACCATTGTTTTTGATGGTCTCCAGCGCACGGTCGAGTGCTACTTGGATGGACTGTGCGTCGACGGTTGTGTCGAAGACAATCATTGATTCATAAGGCCTCATGGCCACTGTCCTTTCCCTCTGGTCCGAACCAAGGTCCGGGCTCGTAGGACTACGAGCAGGGTTTGTTTAATTCCCCGCGTTTGCGGGACTGCCATCTTACCGAGGGGCTGTTCAGAACGCCAAATCCCCTATGGGCCAAGGCTTTCGATGGGTATTACGTGTATTCCATCTGGACGGGTGTAGGCGTAGCCAAAGGCCGTGACCACCCCGAGGAACGCCGGTTCGCCCTTTTTCTTGGTGTCAATCACTGAGGCAAATTTCTTCAGTTTTGTAGCGGCATCCTCCACCGAATTCGGACTTAATTTCACTTCCAGCGCACCCCACGTGCCATCTGACGCTTCGACAATGATGTCTACTTCTAGATCTGAACTATCGCGAAAGTAGAACACCTCCGCATCATTTGCTTGTGCATAGACGCGAAGGTCTCTGACCACCATTGACTCGAACAAGAAGCCCGTAGTTTCGAGGTCCCTCAACAGAACGTCCGTGTTTGCCCCCAAAGAGGCAATCGCCAAAGAGGGGTCGACAAAATGGACTCGCGGAGCCTTGCGCAAAGTCGAGCGCGAACGAAGGTGGGTGAACCATGGCAACAGGTTTTCAAACAACATGATTTGTTCGAAGCGGCCTAAGTAGTCATACACCGTCGATCGAGCGGCTTGCTCGGACTCACCCGCACTTTCACTGGCAATTTTGGCGATCTTTAACTCTTGGCTAGTTCGTCGGGCTAACGCCTGAGCTATTCGCGAGGGCAATTTGACATCCCTCACTCGGCCAGTTGCCTCGCTCAGCTCTACTTCAAGCAGTGTCTGCAGGTAGTCCTTGTTTGCGTGCAACGATTGTTTCGGGGTGAGTTCGAGATTTCCTGGCCACCCGCCTCGGACAAGAAGTTCAATGACGTCTCGTAACTCAAGTTGAGATGCTTTGGCAGAAACCTCTCGGCCCTGCAAGAGATTCTTGATCGAGACCTTTCCACTCGACTCCCCGCTTTCAAACAGAGTCATCGGCCTCATTTTCAATCGAGCGAATCGACCGGCTCCGCTGTGCCGATCGTTGTTCTTAGTAGGGCTCGCTGATCCAGTAAGAATAAATTGGCCTGGTAGTTGACGGTCATCGACAATTTTTCTTACGGTGTCCCAGACATAGTTCGCTTCCAATTGCCACTCATCGATCAGCTGGGGTGCCTCCCCATTGAGTACCAACGTTGGCTGGGTCCGGAGCGCCTCTCTCGCATAGAGGTCGCCTCCGAGATAGATTGCGCTCTTCGCGTGCCTTTGCGCAGTGAATGTTTTGCCGCATGATTTTGGACCCTCGAGGAGAATGGCTCGAGAGGATTCCAATCGGTCCGCCAGTAGTTGGTCGATGATGCGAGGAAGGTATTTCACGGTAGTTCAAGACTACACTTTGGGGAGTATGAAGACTACACTTTGGGAAGTTTTAAGACTACGCTTTGAGGCACAGCAAGCATCCCGTGCGCCTAAAAATTGAATCAATAACTTTCTTCGTCTGAGGGGAATTTCCCAGATCGAACATCGTTCCCGAACTCCCGTAAAGCGGAGGTCATGAGTTCGGCACCGTTTAAGTACTGTCTCACGAATTTGGCCGTTTTCCGGTTCCCGAGGCCCAAAAGATCATGGAAAACCAGGACTTGTCCATCGACGTCGGCGCCAGCGCCAATGCCAATTACGGGCACAGAAACCGCTCGGCCGATCTCTAATCCCAACTCGGCCGGCACGCCTTCAACGACCATGGAGAAAACGCCCAAATCGGCGATGGCTTTAGCGTCAAGCACCATCTCCTTCGCGGCTTCGTCCTCGCGGCCCTGGACTTTAAATCCACCAAATTTCATGACGCTCTGCGGGGTGAGTCCCAGGTGTCCCATCACAGGAATTTCTGCGTTGAGGATTGCGGAGATCGCTTCAGCTCGTACGCGCCCACCTTCGAGTTTGACCGAGTCAGCGCCAGCGCGAACAAGTGCGGCGGCGGCGCGCACCGCATCGTTGACGTCGGTGTGATAACTCATCCACGGCATGTCACCAACGATGTGGGTATTGGGTGCGCCAATGCGAGCGGCGGCGATGTGGTGACACATCTGACGCACGCTGACGTGCAGGGTGTCTTCGTGCCCAAGAACAACATTGGCCACGGAGTCGCCCACTAGTAAAAGGTCTGCACCAGAAGCCTCGACAAAACGTGCGCTTGGTTCGTCATACGCCGTAATCATGACGAGCGGTTCAGCACCATTAGAAACTTTCTTCTTCGCGATTTGAGGCGCACTTAATTTCATTGGTTGGCCTTCTTCGCAACCGGCTTCGCACTCTTCATGCCACCCGCTTGCCACTTTCGAGCGAGGTGGTGAAAGTGACACTGAGTGCACACTTCAACGGCGTAACAAAGAACCGGATCAGCTCGACGCTCGAGTGCGAGCAACTCCGCGCGAGTATGCGGACAGGTGCCGCCCGCGGGAAGTCGAGCGCCAAAGACGTAGGTCACCTCCACCAGTTCGTTCTCGTCACAGACCGGGCAGTTCTCTTTGGTCGAGCGTCCGACGTTCTTGGCCGCGCGAAGGAGCTCGGGGTGAGCATCACAGATATCGTCTTTTTGAATCTGGCCCGAGGCCAGACTGGCGAGCAGGGACCGGCGAACGAGCCCGAATTCAACGACGGCGCTAACCGCGGTGGTGGATCTGCCCTTGCCTTTCATGAAATTGAGGCTACCCGCTTCCCCGATATCCCTAATTTCTCGGGATTCCACCCGTGTAATTTATGTTGATATCGATATATCGAACTGATATTATGTTTCGTATGCTCGATATCGCCATTCTTGGCCTGCTGATGGAACGTGACCACCACGGTTACGAAATCCGCACCCAGCTGCGCGACCGTCTGGGCTTTGGGGCCAATGTTTCCTTTGGTTCGATCTACCCCGCCCTGGCCCGCCTCGAGCGCCACGGCGAAGTTGTTGCGGTCAGCGTGCCGAGCACCAAGACCTCTACCCTCTCGACCGGATCCCTCTCTGGCGAACGCGCCAGTCTGCGCGCCCTTCGCGCCACCCAGTCGGGCGGACGACGTGGACGCAAGGTTTATTCAATTACCGAGCGCGGTCGCGCGCAGTTCACCACCCTGCTCGAAGATCCCTCGACCTTGGATGACTCCAAGACCTTCTCTCTTCGCGTAGCGCTCTATCGCTACCTGACCCCTTCTATGCGTGTGCGCCTCTTGGAGCGTCGCCGCGCTGATCTCGTGGAGCGACTCGCCGAAGTTCAGGCCGGTTCGCATAACGAAAGCCTCGACCCGTATGCGCGCAATGTGATGTCACACGCCGCGCAAGCAGTCGAGTTGGACATTGCGTGGATTGATTCCATGTTGTCCGCAGAACGCAACAATCAACAATCCTTCGCCGAAGAAGCGAAGTAGGAAGGAAGCTATGGGAAACATTCGTGTCGCCATTGCTGGTATGGGTAACTGTGCCAATTCATTAATCCAAGGTGTCACCTTTTACAAGGACGCCAAGCCCGAGGACCATGTCCCTGGTTTGATGCACGTCGTCCTCGGTGGATACCACGTCCGTGACTTGGAGTTCGTCGCCGCATTCGACGTCGACGCATCCAAGGTCGGTCAGGACTTGAGCAAAGCCATCTGGGGTGGTCAGAACAACACCATCAAGTTCGCCGACGTGCCATCACTCGGCGTCTTGGTGCAGCGTGGCCCAACCATGGACGGACTGAACAAGTACTACCGTGCCGCTATTGAGGAATCACCCGCTGAAGCAGTCGACGTTGCCCAGGCCCTGCGTGACGCCAAGGCCGACGTCTTGGTTTCATACCTCCCCGTAGGTTCCGAAGATGCCCAGCGTTACTACGCCCAGGCCGCTTTGGACGCTGGCGTGGCCTTCGTTAACGCGATCCCCGTCTTCATTGCCTCAGACCCCGTTTGGGCCAAGAAGTTCACTGACGCCAAGGTGCCAATCATTGGTGACGACATCAAGAGCCAGGTGGGCGCAACCATTACCCACCGTGTCTTGGCTCGTCTGTTCGAAGACCGTGGTCTGACCTTGGACCGCACCTACCAGCTGAACGTTGGTGGAAACATGGACTTCAAGAACATGCTCGACCGTGACCGTCTCGAGTCCAAGAAGATTTCGAAGACTCAGGCCGTCACCAGCCAGCTCGAGATCTCCCACATGGAAGAGGGCAGTGTCCACATCGGACCGAGTGACCACGTGCCATGGTTGGAAGACCGCAAGTGGGCCTACATCCGCATGGAGGGTCGCAACTTCGGAAACGTTCCACTCAACGTCGAGCTCAAGCTCGAAGTATGGGACTCACCAAACTCAGCTGGTGTAATCATCGACGCCGTACGCTGCGCCAAGGTTGCCTTGGACCGCGGCATCGGTGGACCGATCATTGCTCCATCGGCTTACTTCATGAAGAGCCCACCAGTTCAGTTGCACGACGACGTTGCGCTCAACATGGTTGAGGAGTTCGCTGACAAGGGTGCGGACAACCCAGTCTGGCCATAAGCCACTACAACTAACAAAAGGCCCGGTGCATTGTGCACCGGGCCTTTTGCATTACACGCGCATTAGTGTTGGGCTTCTTCCCACCACTCTTTGAGTCGATGAGTTGCTTCGGCTTTAGAGATCTCGCCTTCGTTCATCCGAATCTCCATCAGAAAGTTGATTGCACCCTTAATGGCTGGACCTGGCGTGAGGCCCAGGATTTCCATAATCTCGGTGCCGTCTAGCGCGGGACGGAGTTTGGCTAAGTCCTCGCGCTGTTTTAGGTCAGCGATTCGAATCTCGAGTTCATCCATCCGAGCCGAGAGTTCCTTGGCTTTACGCATGTTTCGGGTAGTGCAGTCACAGCGCGTCAGTTCGTTTAGATCATCCAAAAGGTGCCCAGCATCAGTGACATAACGGCGAATTGCTGAATCGGTCCATCCCAATTTGTAGGTGTGGAAACGCAAGTGGAGCTCAACGAGCTCTGAGACGTCGTCAATCATCTCCTGGGAGTATTTGAGCTCCTTCATGCGCTTACGAGTCATCTTGGCGCCGACGACTTCGTGGAACCGGAAGGTCACGCCCTCGGGAGTGATTGCACGAGTAATTGGTTTTCCAATGTCGTGAAAGAGAGCAGCGAGTCGAAGTACGAGGCGCGGACTTGTCTTGTCGACCACCGCCCAGGTGTGGCGAAGTACATCCTTGTGGTGATGAATCGGGTCTTGTTCAAGTTGTAGCGCTGGCAACTCAGGAAAGAAGTGATCGGCGAGTCCCGTGCGGGTGATGAAGTCCAAGCCAATGGACGGCACGTTGGTCATCATCAACAAATCAAGTTCACCACGAATTCTTTCAGCAGAAACTTTGGGCAACTCACTGGCAACCTCAACCGCTGCTGCTTCGACCTTCTCATCGATTTTTAGTGCGAAGCGGGCAGAGAAGCGGGCGGCACGCAACATGCGCAACGGGTCATCTCGAAACAGCGTCACTGGGTCGATAGGTGTTCGCAGAACCCCCTCGGTCAAGTCACCAATCCCACCAAAGTAATCAAAGACTTTTTGGACCTCTGGGGTTTTGAGAACCTCGGCAATTACGTCAAAGGCGAGGGCGTTGATGGTGAAGTCCCGACGCGAGAGATCTGCCTCGAGTGAGTCGCCCCACTCCACGGCCGGCTTGCGTGAATGGTCAACGTACTTTTCGGAGCGAAAGGTGGTGACTTCAGCTTCCATGTCGTTCTCTTTAAGGATTCCGCCGATAGTGCCAAAGGCTCGGCCCTGTTCCCAGAGGCCCTTGCAGAGCGGTCCCATAATGCGAGCGATGTCATCTGGGCGAGCATTAGTCGTGAAGTCAATGTCTGGACCGAGTTCCGCACCCAAGAAAGCGTCACGGACGCACCCACCGACGGCGTAGAGGGAGAAGCCCTCTTGGGCGAAAGCACGAGCGAGGGGCGCGGACAGGTTCGCAATCTCGCTCAAGCGAGTCATTGCGTTTTCATTTAAATTCATTGTCCTCAACGGTAATATGCGCCGGCTTTAGTAGTGGTGCGCTTGTAGCCTAGTGAGGCATGTTCCACCGTTTTTCTTCCTGGTGGCGGGCGCTGTGCGTGGTACTCATTAGCCTCGCGACGATCACGTGGCCGCACGTCAGCGTGGCTGCGACCACTGTCGACTTGGTGCTGAACCACCAAGACACCGTGGCCACGATGAACTCGAACGGAATAGCCCGATTCTCGGCCACTTTCGTCCCATCTTCCACGGCTGGCACGACCGTTCAGGCCGTTATTTATCCCCCTCTCGTTGGCACTTCGCAGTTGATTGGGGTGGCTGAGGGCAAGGGACCTGGCACTCCGCAACTGACCAGTTCAAACGCTGTTCCGCTCACCTGCCTAAACAAGGGAATTGCCCAAGTGACCCTGGTGCTGCAGTCGGGAAACAAGAACGTCGGCAAGGGACCGTGTGGTGAGTCACCACTCGACATCCGCCTGAAATGTCAGCGGAACTTTTGTGATGGCGTATACCCGGTTCAATACGTCACTCACCCGGGAACACAAATCCTCTCTACTTGGGCACTCGTAACAGTCTCTAACAACAAGATCACGCACCCCGTTGACGTGGTTCCGCTGTTAACGATGGATGCGGGGTCGGTTCGCGTACCTAGCCAACTCACCGCACTGTTGCAGGTTCTCGCGAACTACCCAAGCACTCCGATAACTCTGGCCACCAACTATCAGGCCCTCGAGCAAATAAGCATTGCGCCACGCGCTGTTAGTGACGCGCTGCACTTTGCGGTTGACTCACTGATGCACCGAGTGATTTCAACTCCATCGACCCAAATTGATTTTGGCCAGCTCTCGGCTAACGGACTCGACTCGCAGGTCCAACAACAACTCAACTTGACTAACGAGTTCCTCTACACCGCCACGGGACGAAACCTTGATGCCCCGTTGTACTTACGTGGCGTGACCTCGGTAGCTTCATTGGCGGCCCTCGCTAAGGCGGGCGTCCAGGACGCGGTTATTGCCGAGTCCTCTTTGGTGACCCCTCCTTCAGCCACCTACACCTGGGGCTCACCCTTCGCCCTCGCCCAAACCCCCCAAATCACAGCAATTCCAACCTTCGGGCCCTTGAATCAACTCCTCAATGCCGCCGGACTCTCTCCGGGCGCTCGGGCCAATGCGGTCCTGGCCCTGCTTTCCTTCTTGCACTACGAAGCGCCTAATTTCCCGCAAGAGCGGTCAGTCATTGTTCCAATCAACGCCCGCAGCGCAGATCCGCACTTCCTTGACGAATTCCTCGCTGGTCTCGGGCGCAACAGAACTCTTGCCCCCACACAGTTAACGACTGCCCTTTCCCCGTCGCGAATCGGCGCGAATGGCGCCTCGGCCAGTCAGTACGTTATTGACCGACCGACTCCAACTTGGAATCAAAATTCGCTTTCGTATTTGTTGCAGTTGATTGGTGAAGTTAGCTCGTTCAACCAATCAATATCCGACCCTTGGCTCAACTTGGCGTTGATGGAGCGACTAGCCAACGCGGAACAAAGCGGCACGTCCGATGTTCTCAATGCCGCTCTCAACCGAGTGGGCTCATCACTCGCACACCAGTACAAGCTCTTAAGTATTGACCCGTCAAGTATTACCTTAACTTCGCGCCACTCGAGTATCCCCATCACTTTGCTGTCAAAGGCTCACTACCCCGTCACGGTGCAGGTACAAGTTGTCGCCGATGGTCTGAGCTTTCCAAAGGGATCGGCACAACTCATAACGATTCGGTCACAAACTAAGTCCTTGCGCTTTACCACCTTTGACCTACGAGGTTCTTCACTCACACTTCACGTCAACGTGCGAACCAAGGATGGTCAGTTTGTTATTGCCCATGAGGTTATTCAGGTTCGTTTTGCTGGAGCTTCGCTCGCCGGGTATCTGCTCACTTTCCTTTCAGCGTTAGTACTGGCCCTGTGGTGGATTCGCACGACGTGGCGACGACGCAAAGGTCCGCGCCAAATTTCATGAGTACACACGGCTCTCGCGTGGTTTCCCTCGCTAGTGGGACGCTGGCTTCGCGGCTAACTGGACTGCTTCGGGTCCTTGTTTTAGCCTGGGTCCTGGGCTTTACCCCCCTGGCCGATGCCTTCAACCTGGCAAATACCGTGCCAAATATGGTCTTTGACCTAGTGCTGGGTGGGGTGGCCTCGGCCACCTTTATCCCAGTTTTTGTTGAACGCCTGGCCGTCGACAGCGAAGAAAATGCGTGGCGTTCGATCTCCTCGGTGGTCACCGGAGCAATTGGCATCCTCGCCATTACCGCAGTTGCGGCGTGGATCTTGGCCCCTCAGATCGTCCAGGGCTTCACCGCGATGCAACACGGACACTCCCACTCCCTCGCTTCCCAGCGGGAGGTCGCTGTTCAGTTGTTGCGTTGGTTTGTCCCCCAGATCTTCTTCTACGGCCTCATTGGCATTTCGACGGCGATGTTAAACATTCGCAATCGGTTCACCGCGGGCGCGTGGACACCCGTCGTAAACAACATCATCTGCATTGCGGTCTTGATCTGGTTTCACCAAGTCGAACCACATCCAACGGTGAACTCGGTTTCATCAACGCAACACCTGATGTACCTCGGCGTCGGCACCACCTTTGGCGTGGCCCTCCAGTTTTTGTGCTTGCTCCCTTCACTCAGCGCCACTGACTTATATCGGCTTCGTCTGCGGATTGACTTTGCTGATCCTGCTCTCGCGGCGGTGCGTCGACTCGGTGCGTGGACGCTGGCCGTCGTGGTGGCGAATCAGGCCTCGCTCTACGTGGTGCTCGCAGTGGCGTTCGCGATTGGCGGAAGTGGTCCAGTCTCGGCCTACACCTATGGGTGGAGCTTTATGCAGATGCCCTACGCCGTGGTCGTGGTTTCAGTGATCTCTTCACTCACGCCCCAACTCGCTCGTTACGCCACTGAAGAGAATTTTGAAGCACTGACCTCTCGACTTCGTCTCGGGCTTCGCCAGTCGCTCGTAATCATCATCCCCTGCACCTTGCTGCTCGTAGTGCTGGGCTCGCCACTCGTTGCGCTTCTCTTGCACCACGCCGACCTGCGCCACCCGCTACTGGCGGGGACGGTATTGAAGATTTTGGCGGTGGGACTCCCCGGATTTACCGTATTTCAACTGGGAATTCGAGGGCTCCAGGCCATGCAGCGCGCCAAGGAGGTCTTCGCCCTCTACGCCGTCGAGAACCTCTTAAACATTGCTTTGGCCTACTCCATTGGTCGCCACTCAATGGCGGGGCTCACCGGTTCGGTCACCATCTCCTATTCACTCTGCGCGTTCTTAGTTCTCTTCGTGCTTTCTCGGCACCACGTTTCTATTTGGTCTGAACTATGGAGCGTTCACGTGCGCCGCTCGCTCGTGGCGTCTGTGGTGTCGCTCTTTGCCATGACTTTCGTTTATTCCGCCATTACCGCAACAGTCGGTATTGGGCTCTTCGAGCGTTTCACGGGAGCCGCCCTGAGCGGAATGATGGTCTATCTCGTAGTACTTTTAGTTGGCCAGAGACGACAACTCTCTCGTTCGAAGGAGACCCATGGCGCCAGTACGCATAATCACCGATAGCGCAAGCGACCTTCCTCAATCCGAGGCCGACCGCCTCGGCATTGACGTCGTTTCACTCACCATTCGATTCGGAGCAGAAGAGTTTCTCGACCGCGATCTTTCGCCTGCAGAGTTTTGGTCCAAGTGCGCATCATCACCCACTCTTCCCGAATCATCCGCGCCGTCACCTGGGGCTTTTCAGGAGGCCTTCGAGCGCGCCGCGGCGGAGGGTTGCGATGGAATTGTTGTCGTTGCATTGACCTCTCTCCTCTCGGCCACGTTTTCTTCGGCCACCTTGGCGGCGGAAGCGGTCAAGGGCAAGATTCCTGTTTCGATTATTGATACTCGTGCCGCCACAATGTCTGAGGGTCTTCTCGCCATTGAGCTCGGCGAGATGGCTCAAGCCGGCAAGTCCATGGAGGAGATTGTCGCTCGCGGAAACCAACTGGTTCCCGAGCTAGGAGTCATCGCCACCATTGACACTTTGGAGCACCTAATTAAGGGTGGTCGTTTGGGCGGGGCCAAGGCCTTTCTGGGTCAGATTCTCTCGATCAAACCAATTCTGGCCGTGCGTGAGGGAGTTGTGGCCGAAGCTGGCAAGGCGCGAACTCGCTCTAAGGCGTTAGCGATTTTGGCTCAAGTAGCCCGCGACGCCGGTCCAATCCGACGAATTTCGGTCATTCACTCACAGTGCCCCGATACCCAAACTCTTATTGACTTGGTCTCTGATATTCCAACTAAATACCCACTCGTGATTGCGGACATGGGTTCAACTATCGGAACACACGGCGGTCCGGGAATTATTGGCGTCGCGTGGATTCGCGAAGCCAACTAAGCACTAAATTTCTGTGGTGAGCAAAGACCAAACTTCCACGTGGGGCAAGAAGGCTGAAGCCCTGTTTGAAGAGTTCATGGAGCGCAAGTACTCCAAAGCTCAGGACAAGGTTGATCAAGTTGTCGAAAAAGCCGATGGTTTTGTCGACGGTGCCGTTGACAAGGTCCAAGCCAAGGTAGTCCGCCCCGCCACCGTTCTCGCTCGGGCTGTCGCCTTCTCAATTATTTTGTTTGTCCTCGGCGTGGCGTCTTTTGTCTTCTTCACCATTGGTCTTTTCCGCTTTATTGACACCTACCTATTCGCCTCGCACCAGTGGTTGAGCTACCTCAGCATTGGGGCCTGGTTTATTTTGTTGGGGCTCTTTATCCTGCGTTTCCGAGTATCTAGAAAGAGTCGCCGCAATTGACCGACCACACCCGAGTTCTCATTATTGGATCTGGCCCCGCCGGACTTACCGCGGCCATCTACACCGCCCGCGCGCAGCTAAAGCCAATTGTGATCGAGGGCGAACCTTCATCAACCACCGACCAACCCGGCGGACAGTTGATGTTGACCACAGAAATCGAAAACTTCCCAGGCTTCCCCGAGGGAATCACCGGACCAGAGTTAATGGCCAACATGCGTGCTCAGGCCGAGCGATTTGGAGCAGACCTTCGTGTGACCAAGGTGCAAAAGCTCGACGCCACCTCACGGCCCTTCAAGGCCTGGTTGACCGATGACGTCGAACCATCGATTACCGCTGACTCGGTGATTTTGGCCACCGGCGCTCGCTCACTCATGATGGGTGTTCCAGGCGAAGAGCGTCTACTCAGCCATGGGCTCTCGACCTGTGCCACCTGCGACGGATTCTTCTTCCGCGGCCAAGACATCGCTGTCGTCGGTGGTGGAGACTCGGCCATCGAAGAGGCCACCTTCTTGACCCGTTTTGCCTCCTCGGTCACCTTGATCCACCGCCGAGACACTCTGCGCGCTTCGAAGATCATGCAAGAGCGCGCCTTCGCCAACGAGAAGATCAAGTTCGCTTGGAACTCCAAGGTCACCGAAGTACTCGGCGCAGACCGAGTTGAGGGCGTGAGACTAGAGGACACCATTACTGGTGAAACAAGGGAGTTGTCGATCACTGGTGTATTCGTGGCCATTGGTCATATCCCCAACACCACCCTGGTCACCGACTCTCTGGACCTCGATGACGCTGGTTACGTAAAGACCATGCATGGCTCCTACACAAATATTGAGGGACTCTTCGCCGCCGGCGACGTCCAAGACCACGAATATCGCCAGGCCATAACCTCGGCGGGTTCGGGATGTGTCGCCGCTATTGATGCCGAGCGCTGGTTAGAAGCGCAAGGTTTTTCCCACTAGTCGCTACGATAGAACTCGCGGCAATCGCCGTCGCTAGGAGGAAATCATGGCCACAATCGCACATCTCACTGACGCAACTTTCGACGAAGCCGTCAAGTCATCAGAAAAGCCAATCTTGGTTGACTTCTGGGCCGAATGGTGTGGCCCCTGCAAGATGATTGCCCCAATCCTCGAAGAGCTCGCTGACGAGCAGGCCGACAAGTTCGCCATCGCCAAGCTCGACGTCGACGCCAACGTCGCTACCGCCACCAAGTTCTCAGTAATGAGCATTCCTACCCTCTTGCTCTTCAAGGATGGCGAAGTTGTCGCCCGTCTCGTTGGTGCTAAGCCCAAGGGTGCAATGCTCCAAGAGATCACCGACAGTCTCTAAGTCGGGATATTCGTTTTGCCCACCGCCCTCGAGGTTCAAGCACTCGTAAGAGACTTGACCTCGCAGGGTGTTGGCGAGTCGCTCGCCTCTCCCCTTCCCCTCGCCCCCGAAATCTCTGCGCGGGTGGCCGCCTTTCAACACAACCGTGGTTTGCCAATGACCGGTGTCGTTGATGCTCTGACCTGGGAACGCTTAGTCGAAAGTTCCTGGACCCTCGGAAGCCGCTTGCTCTTCTTGGCCCAGCCCTACATGCGCGGCGATGATGTTGCCCAACTTCAAGTGCGACTCGCCCGCCTCGGTTTCAATCCTGGTCGCCTGGATGGGATCTTTGGCCCCAAGACCGAACTTGCACTGAAGGACTTCCAGGGCAACACCGGTTTAGATGCAACAGGGGTTCTCTCCAAGCTGGCCCACGATGAGTTGCTTCGCCTCTCCTCATCGAGCGAGGACCGGACACCGGTCACAACTATTTTCGACCTTGGTGCCGAGGGCATTTCCGGCACCATTTTTTTGAGCGGCAACGGCAACTTGGCTGAAGCGCTCTCCTTGGAGATGGCTCTCCAGCTTCACAGCGAGCCATCGCTGGTGACCAGCGAGGCACTCTCGCAGGGGGCTGGGCTAGTCCTGGCCCTCAGTCCCCTTCTGGCGATTGAAGGCATACACCTCCACTTTTGGGAGGGGTACATGTCTCGGTCCCAGGCTGGTGAAGAACTCAGTCGCTTGATCGCCAGCCCTCTTGTCAGCAAGGGGTTCAAGGTTGAAGTCACTGGAATGAGCTTGCCGGTATTGCGGGAAACCCCAATGACCGCTCTCGTCGTCGAACACGGCAACCTGTCTGAACAGGAACTTCACGAGATTGTCACCATATTTCAAGAGGTTCTTCGTCAAGTTATCCACAGATAACACCCTTAGAAAAACCCTCAAATTGGCTCTATGTAAGGGTTATAGCGATTTCGTAAGAAGTATTAAGGGTTTAACCACAAGTTCCTGCACAGTTTGGGGATAACTTCAACCTGAAGGTTTAGTTGAATCTTTAGTGCAGTCCGCGCTTGGCAACAGCCTTATAGATTCGCTCGAGGTCGTCGAGGTCCGCAAAATCAATAATGATTCGGCCAGTCTTCGAGTCCCTCAGATCTACGTGGACTCGGGTGTCCAGGTACGCTTCGAAAAGGTTTTCGATTTCAGCTACCGCTGGATCTGGAACTGGTCGCAGGGTTGGCTTAGAGACCGCTGCCCCAGCGCTTGCAGTTGAAGGCTTGGCTTCTTTAGGTTGCAGTAAGGTACGGATTGCGGCTTCCGTATCGCGAACCGAGAGCTCGCCCGAAATAATGCGCTGAACCATCTTGGTTTGGGCCTCAGGATTAGTAAGTCCCAAAAGCGCACGTGCGTGCCCGGCAGAAATCTTCCCAGATCCAAGTGCAAGTTGGGCAGACTCCCCTAAAGCCAAAAGACGTAAGGTATTCGTAATGTAAGTACGGCTCTTGCCTACTCGCTTGGCAATCTGGTCGTGAATAAGGCTAAATTCTTCAATAAGTTGCTGGTAAGCAGCGGCTTCTTCAAGTGGGTGGAGATCCTCACGGTGGAGATTTTCAACGACCGCTTGCTCTAGTGAAAGAAGATTGTCTACCTGGTCTGAAACAAGGACAGGAATACTCTCTAAGCCTGCGAGCTGTGAAGCTCGCCAACGACGCTCACCGGCAATTAGTTCGTAGCTTCCAGTTTCCTCTGAATCTGGGCGCACAATAATTGGCTGGAGAACACCTAGTTCCTTGATTGAGGCGGCCAAAGAGGCCAGGGAGTCTTCGTCGAAGTGGCGCCGTGGCTGGTATTTGTTTGGGCGAATAGAGCTCACTGGAACTCGGCGAAGTGGGGAATTGGATTCTTCTTCGGTATTTCCTGTATCAGGAATAATGGCCCCAAGGCCCTTTCCTAAACCGGGCTTTCTAGCCATTGTCAATCTCCTCTGCTAATGCCTTATAGGCTTTGGCACCCTTAGAAGCTGGGTCAAACTGCGAAATAGGCTGTCCAAATGATGGCGCTTCAGCCAATCGAACAGTTCTTGGAATTGTTGTCTTACATAGCTCGTTAGGGAAGGCCTTTTTAACCTCTTTTGCCACATCAGACGAGAGAGCGGTAGCGGTAGCCATCGTCAGAACCACCTTGGAAATACGCAAAGATGGGTTCAAATTCTTCTTAACTAATTCTACGATCTTGGTCAATTGGCTCAAACCTTCGAGCGCGTAGAACTCTGACTGCACAGGGACGAGAATATCGGTGGCTGCCGAGAAGGCGTTAATCGTAATTAGCCCAAGAGAAGGTGGGCAGTCGATCATAATGTAGTCAAATTCGCCATCTACTGACTCCAGAGAGCGCTTTAGGCGGGTTTCTCGCGAAATGACCGCGCTAAGCTCTTGCTCTACACCTGCCAGGTCCAGCGTTGCCGGGGCTAGGAATAGGTTTGCGAACCCGGTTGCCTCAACGACATCAGCCATTGGCATATCGTTGAGAAGAACATCGTACATCGAGTGCTCAAATCGGCGGGCATCTACCCCAAGACCGGTAGTTGCATTTCCTTGGGGATCAAGGTCGATAATTAGAACTCGACGGCCCAATTCGGCCAGAGCGGCACCCACTGAGATAGTTGTAGTGGTCTTTCCCACACCACCTTTTTGGTTCGCTACAGCGAAAATCCGCATAATTTATGGCCTCCGACAGGACCCGAACACAGAAACTGGACGAACGGGAATGTTGCTGGCTACATCTAACTACGTTTTTGCCCCCACGTCAAGTATGAATTGTTTCACGTGAAACATTTTGGGGGGTGGGCCTAATTGTTTCACGTGAAACAATTGGTGGGCCTGGAGCTCGGATGTTTCACGTGAAACATCCCTAGAGCTAGAAGAGCGGTTTTTTCTTTGGGGTCCCAGATTCTCTGGGGTACTGGGTAGGGGTTTTCGAGGTCTTTCGGAGAATCTGGAAAGCGGCTCCAAAGCGGTGGCGTCCCAGATTTTCAAGGCCAACCTTACGTAAACCCTCGACCGGCCAGCGATCTGGGGCAGTATCATCTGGTGGTTCCGAAACAATGAGGTATCCCCCAACTTTCAGAAATCTTACGGCACACTCTGCTGTAACGGCGGGGGGTCCAAAACTCCTTGCGGTTACTAAATCAAAGGATTCTTCGTAGTCTGGGTCTCTTGAGAGGTCTTCGGCACGGGCCTGAATTGCCTGAGCCTGACCTGGGGCACCTTCAAATTCGAGGACTTCTTGGAGAAATATAACTCTCTTCTCCATTGCGTCCATTAGTACCGCTGGAACTTGCCATTCTTCTAGTAGCACAAGCCCTGGTAGACCTCCACCACTACCCAGATCAAGAAAGTTCGCTGGGGGAGTATCGGATACTGAATTCCAAGCAGCTATGAATCCCTTGGCGTGTTCTATCTGGGGTTCTAGTGGTTGGGGCGAAAAGAAGCCCCGTTCCCTTGAAATTTCAAGAGAACGGGGCAACCAGGCGTTATTCACGGCTATTTAAGCTGGTGCAATAACCACGAAACGACGTGGTTCTTCACCCTCGGAACGAGTAATAATGCTTGAGTTTCCAGTCAGAGCATCGTGTACTGCCTTACGGTCAGCTGAACTCATTGGCTCAAGGGCACGCTCTTCACTGGATTCAACAACTTCCTCGGCAACTTGCTGGGCAAAACGGCCCAAAGCTGCGACGCGACGCTCGCGGTAGTGCGCCACATCAACCAAAATACGGTCGGTGCGCCCGGTTACCTTGGACTGAACCAGCGTACGGGTTACCTCTTGGAGGGCCTGAAGCGTGGTTCCTCGGGGTCCGACCAGTACACCAAGTTCGGTTGGTGGCTCGTTATTGACTGAAATTTCAACAGTTTCGGCGTCGATTTCCTTTACCGAGACTGTTGCGGTGATCTGCATAGCCTTCAGCAAACCTTCAAGGAACTCTTTTCCAATGTTGCCTTGTTCGGCTAGTGGAACAGTGGTTGACACTTTCTCCTCCTGGTTTACGCGCTCCTTTGGAGCACGGGGCTTCTCGGAACGTGGCTTTTGGCTTTCATTTTCCTTACGGGCTGAACCTTCGGGCTTAGGTCCACGTTCTGCGCGAGGGCGGCGATTGTCAGATGGACGACCGTTGCGACCTGAAGATCGCTTTGGCCGTGGTCCGGCGGGACGAACTCGAGCCTTGACTCGAGCCTCTCCCTTAGCTTTACCGAAAATACTGGTCTTTGGCTCTTCAAGAACCTCGATCTCAGCATCATTACGTCCAACACCCAGGTGGGTGAGGGCGCGTTCGGTGGCTTCTTCTACTGATTTACCAGTGGTTTCTACCCAATCCATTAGCGGTCCTTCCTTTTACGCTTGTTCTTGGCCCGTGGCTGTGCGGCGGGCTTTGAAGTTGAGGTCTTGTTGTCGTTAGCTGCTGGCAATTCACGCTCAACAGGCTTGCCGGTGGTTACAACGCCGGTCCGGAACATCACATCTTGAGTAATAATACGAATTACTGATGAAACAACCATGTAAAGTACGACTGCTGCAGGAATTACCATGTAAAAATATGCAAAAAGAATCGGCATTAGGCGCTGAGTCATCTTCTGCTGCTTGGGCATCTCCTGGCCCGCCTTCATACTGCGGCGGTTTAACTGGGCCATCTGGAAGTACTGAAGACCAACAGCGGCCAAAACAATGGCGTAGAAGGGGATCGCGGCGGCCGTTGTGGCGTGGTGGCTGAAGAGTTTGAGGCTCATGTCCATGCCAAAAACGTCGATTTTCCCGTGACTAGCTACCAAATTGTGGTACATCTTGGAGCCGGTCGGGATGTAGCGGGGTTGTGAAACCAGCATTCCGCTCACTAATACCTGGTTCGAGAGGCCTCGGATTACCGAATACAGAATGAACAAGAAGGGCGCTTGCAGGAGAAGGGGGAGACAGCCGCCAACAGGGTTTGCGCCCTCTTCGCGGTAGAGCTTCATCATCTCTTCGTTCAAGGCAGCCCGGTTCTCTGGGCCCTTGTATTTAGCCTGTAATTTCTTGATTTCAGGCTGCAAGCGGGCCATGGCCTGCATTGATTTGGTGCTCTTGACCGTGAATGGGGTCAAAACACCCATAATGACAATCGTCAAAAGGGTGATTGCTAGAGCGTAGTTGGGCACAATTCCGTAGAAAAATGCCATCAACCAGCCAAATAGGTGGAAAATTGGCTGGAAAACCGAGCCAATTGCGTGGGCAATGGAATGCATTAGTTGTTGCTCTCCTTCTTTGTTGGTACTAGGTCAATTCCGTGGGCGCCACCGGGGCGGCAGCGACCAATGCGGCGTAGGGCAAGTCCAGATCCTTTAAGGGCTCCGTGGGTCTCAATGGCCTCACTGGCGTAGTTCGAGCAGGAAGGAATGAACCGGCATGGGGAAACTTTGCCCGCGTTGAGGTGTTGATAAAGGTGAATACCCTTGATTAAAAGTCGTGAAAATCCCTTATTTTTCAAGGGTTTTACCGCGCTCAAGGGCGATTTGGAGGTGGTGGCGAAGGTCGTCATAAGTGAGGTCGGATGTCTCGATGGCCGTTCTGATCAGGTAATTTCCTGATTTCAGGAGGGGGGTCATCTCGTCAAAGAGTGCCCGGAGTCGGCGGCGGATGAGATTTCTCTCTACCGCGTTGCCCACTTTTCGGCTGATTGCGAAAGCCACATTGACCTGGCCGGTGGAGTCGCCATCTTGGACAAAACTGATCCGAAGAGGCCCACTTGAACCACGAGCTGAAGGTCTAGTGAAGAGCGCAAACTGCCGACGGGTGTGAACCCGTCCAGGCATGCCCTTATACCGTCAGACTGTGGCGTCCCTTGGCGCGACGAGCCTTCAAAACTGCTCGTCCGGCACGGGTGCGCATACGGGCGCGAAAACCGTGAGTTTTAGCCCTTTTACGTTGATTTGGCTGATACGTACGCTTCATGGAATCCTCTTCTAAATTCAAGTCTGCTCAGCGATGCCTCCTGGAGTGCAACCGCCGGCTGAGTTGCACAATGTTAGTGCATCTGAACAGCCGGCGCAAAAGGTGACCCCTTCACCACCGTGTATGGTTATCTCCCCCGAAGGGGAATTGTCCGAATGGCGAGGCTTTATCCCTTGTGGATAAAGTCAAAGTTGTTCTGTGGAGGAATCAATGTTGAGTAGTGAAGAGTTTTGGAGCGGACTACGGGAGTCCATACGCCGCAACGCAACTGAGGCTATGTGGTCGGCTGGGCTTAATGCACTGCGCCTTGTTGATTTCCAAGACAACTTGCTCGTTATCGGTGTTCCGAACGAGATTCAGAAGACTCGCATCCAACAGCGCTACCTCGGTTTTATTGCTGAACAAGCGACCGCTCTCTTTGGACAAGAAGTTGAAGTTTCTTTGACTGTTAGCGACTTGCTTCTTGCTGAACCCTATGTCGAAGAGTTTCACAACCACGCCGACCAACCTGTTGTCGAAATTCCCGTACCTCGTTCTGAGCGTTCAATAAAGCTCGACCCTCGCATGACCTTCGCAACATTTATTGAAGGTCCCTCAAACGCATTCGCAGCGGCCGCGGCGCTCGCGGTAGCGGAAATTCCTGGACGCTCCTATAACCCTTTGATTATCCACGGCAACTCAGGTTTGGGCAAGACCCACCTTCTTCACGCCATTGGTAACTACATTCAAGAGAACTACCCTGAACGCCGTGTGCGTTACGTCACTACAGAGACGTATTTGAATGATTTCCTTGACGCGGTGCGCTCTAAAACCCAGCTCGCAATGCACAACCGTTACCGTGAAATTGACGTCTTTTTGATCGACGACTTCCAATTCATGGAGACCCGTGGACCAGCCTTCGCTGAAGAGGTGTTCCACACCTACAACGCACTTCGAGACGCTGGAAAACAAGTTGTCTTAACTTCAGATCGTTCACCTCGTGATCTGGGTTGGCTAGACGAGAGGTTCCGCACCCGGTTGCTCCAAGGTCTTATTACTGAAGTTGATCAACCTGACCTCGAGACCCGCATCAATATTCTTCGCTCTAAATCAGAGGCCGAAGGTGTGAACCTACCTGATGATGTTGTTGAGTGGATTGCACGACGAGTACGTGACAACATTCGTGAACTCGAAGGCTCAATCACGATGCTGCG
>Ga0214170_1000097_pt1 | contig 37259 bp, 56 predicted proteins | sample TroBogEpilimnion_2_FD_153008 | JGI IMG/M metagenome (GOLD analysis project Ga0214170, IMG submission 153008) | Freshwater microbial communities from Trout Bog Lake, WI - 27JUN2007 epilimnion | ecosystem: Environmental > Aquatic > Freshwater > Lake > Epilimnion/Euphotic zone | place: Trout Bog... | reverse complement strand
TCATTCCTCAAATCCTTCTCTAAGAATTTTCTTTTGTTCTTCATAGTCTGTCATGGCCTTTGCTTTGGCCGCATCACGTTCGGCACGGTGTGTTTCACATAATGTACTGATCCAGCCATCACCGCCACGGTCGCCAGGAGCACCACATTCTTCACAAAGCATCATGCTCATCTGTTCAGCCATAGCAATGATGCCTTGCGTATAGTCATCACCGCCTTGTACATAGAATCGTAAGCCTCCAAACTTTTCTTTGACTTGTTCTGCTGTTACTTGCGGAACATCTTTCTTCCAATCCAAATGACTTTGAATAAGACGGCAGGCTTGATTAAGCAAATCAAACCAACCCTTGCCCACAGCAATACCGCCGTACTTGCCTACGAAAATTTTAGGATATACTTTCGGAAAGTAATTTTGCATTTCTTCATCTGTTATTTTCATTGTGCCGCCTTTACATAATGTAGCCGTGTCACAGCATTGCCGTGTTTCCAGTGTGTACTATGATCCTTGACTTTGGCTTTAACTACCACGCAAGGTCCAATATTCAAATTGTTTTTACTAATCCAACCTACCATTTTATTATCAATTATAGCACAGATATTAAATCCTTCAAAGTTTTTTGACTTAATTGATTCTAGTATTTCGCAATCCAAATCAGTTAGCCAACTACCTGGATTTGCCAAATATGTTTCATTGACTTGTTTGGCTACCTTTTTAACTTTGGAATGTATTTGATCTTTAAGTTGTACGCTGGGCAAACAAGCCACGTAACCGAACTTATCCAACCCTACCATTTCACTGTTTAGTATTGAATTCACCGTGGTAAGAAAATCATTGTCTCCGGAAATAGCCGCAAACACTAATTTTTTGTAGTAAGTTTTGATTTCTTCTGCTCGAGCAATGTCTTCGGGTGTTATCTTGAGCAAGGTCATATACTGTTCCATACCAATCAAATTTTGATTTTCTGGATCTATAGTATACCGTATCAAGGCCTTGTTACTGATTTTAAAATAAAGAATATTTTGATTATCTTTGTCATACACTGCTTCTTCATTTTTAAGATATTCGCCATTAAATCGCTGTGCGGCGCAGGCCAACTCTAAGACTTGTTTGGTAGGGTAAAGAGGTCCGTCATAGACTTTGACATATTCTTCTAACATTTCTGCTCCAACATGAGTTAATATGACTACATTTTACACGAAGATGTATCGTTTGTCAAGCGTTTCCAAATGTTTATATACTTTTTTGGCAAGTCTGCGGATTAATTCGTCTTGCCCGTAGTGCGATATGTAAGCATTAAGATTTGCACTACAGTAAAATGGGCCATATCGCAATTTGGATAGTAAACTAATTCTGCTCAAATTTCTCAAAGCACGTTGATGTCCGATTGTACGTATCAATTCTATAGCTATATTGACAGCGTATGCATCGACTTCATCTGGATCTCCCAAATACTCTTTGTAGGGGTCGTGTTCGTGACAGGAATAAACCTCATAATCTCGTTGAACACTTTGGTATTGATGACGGTATTCGTGTACTACTGCATCATATATTTGTATCAAAAAATCTGTAATTTGATTGGTTTGAAATTTTTCTTCTGTTTGAAAGTTGTAATGTATATTGACTTCGATAGGCGTTTCGCCCATACTGTCGTCCTCGGCATCGTAATATGCCATTACATAGAATTCGTTATTGCCTAGGATTTTTTCTTTGCGTAGTTTAATTAGTAAGTCAAACTGATTTGATTTGAAAATCTTACGAGTTCTCGCTACTAACTTTTTGAAACTTATGGGCTCGATTATGCTATCTCGAACGTCATTGCAGACTTTGTTTACACGTTCAAGTATAGTATTCATATCATAACCTAAATATAATTCTTCCTTTGCTTAAATCATATGCGCTGACTTCGATTTTAACGGAATCACCTAATATGACTTTAATCTTATGTTGTTTAAGTTTACCACCCAAATAGCAAAGTATTACATGATCTACTGTATCTACTTTGACTCTGTAAGTATTTGCTGGCAATACTTCGGTAACTACTCCTGTTAATTCAATTAATGTTTCTTTACTCATGTTTACTTATAATTAAGGCACCGTCCTCGACTTTGATATTTAACGTATCTCCCTCTTTCCAGCCCTGTTGCTCGCAAATTTCGGGAGGAATCTTCATCATTACATTGTCAGGATCTCCAGGAATATCCTCAAATATTTCTTCTGCTTTAAAAGTTAGTTTAGTCATTTTTTTCCAATTAACATAAAACGTTTGTATAAAGGCAATTCTAACTCGCCCTTCCATATAACATTTATATGGCTTTGCTCAACAAATTCTTCCAAGCTATCGACAGGTCGAATGTGTTCTGGTATGTAATAATTATTACTTTGCAACACAATCAAACTGTCTTGTGGCATGCCATCCAGCCAAAAATCGTATTGTGCTTGGCTAATATGCTCACAGCTTGTGTTAATTATAACATCGGCAGTGCTGTTTGTCCTACACATATCGGCTGTCACAGCTTTGAAATGTCCTGTCATTTCTTCTATCTTATTCATAGTATTAGCAATAGATTCACACGCTGGGTCTATGTCCAAACTAGTAATGCGAGTAACAACAATATCACTCTGAAACAACATGCTTGCCAATACTCCATTCCACCCTCCGTGGATATCAATACTAACTACTTTGTGAACATGTTTACGTAGGTTTTTAATTAACCATTCTTTGCTCTTGAGTTGCCCTTTCCAAAAAGATTCCAGGGTTCGAGCAGGATCTGGACTGCTACGAATAGCATCCATCCAAAAAGCCACATGATTTAAATCAAGATTCATAAATTAATCATCTTCCCATGGAACAGGAAACCAGCCCAAACGGTTAAAGTCAGCTAGTACTTCATCAGTGATTGTACCTTCAGGAACATACTTTTGTCTAGCCATGTATTCGTCACCTTCTTTTTCATCGTAACCAGCTAGTCCGCCCATTCCTGAACAGTACCAATCCATGTAGTCCCCGCCCTTGCCTTGCCAATCGGCAACAAGTCCGCCAGAACTTCTCCAGCTACGACTCCACAAGTCTTGTTTAGGATCCTGTCTTAGAGCAGGAAAAGTTTCTCTAGGGCACCAGCGCATATTACAAAAAGCCGCATAGACATTTTGAGCATAGTCGTCGCGAGTACGGATCTTGTTTAGGATCTCAGCATCCTGCCAAATTTCTTCTTCTAAATCTCTCAATGCCAGTTACCTTGAAAACAATGTTGCAATTCGTGTCCGATAGTATCTCTATCAGTAAATTTTGCTGTAATTATAGTGCATTGATTTTGCTCCCAAAAACTACAAGCCATAACCTTACCACTGTATTGAGCAAAGCCTCTTCGACTTCTTTCCGCGGCACATGCTTTGGTAGGGTCATCTACAGTAACCCAAGTCAGATGAGTTTGGTTAGTAAAATTCTTGCCTGTGTCAAATTTTTCAAAAGGATCGCGCCAATCAGCGTGAGCCAAACTGGAAACAAACAACAACGCTAACAATGCCTTTTTCATAATGTGCCTTTCTGTGCCTAATTAAATTGGTGCAGTCGGGAGGATTCGAACCTCCAAAGCATGACTAAGTCACTTGCCCGTTCCCTCCGCAGTCTTTTTTAAGGACTTTGGAGGAGGTTTACCAGTTACACTCACGACTGCCTTTATAGTATAGCATCAAACGTAAATATTGTCAATGACATTCTCAAATATTCCATTCTCAAATATCACGCAATTTGGCCAACAAACTATGTTGGATCGTCCATTATTTAACATTAGTTGGATTTTGGGAAGATTTTGTAATTACAAGTGCTCATATTGTTGGCCCTATGCTAGGACTGATCAATTGGACTTTCAAAGTTTAGAAGTGTATAAGTCTACAGTCAACGAGATAAAACGTCAAGCTCGTTTGAACGGATTTACCGATTTCCACTGGAGTTTCAGCGGAGGAGAACCCACTGCTTATAAACAACTGTTGGATTTGGTAAAGCACTTAGACGATGGTATACAAACACCTTACCAAAGCATACACATGACAACCAATTTAAGTCCTGGATCCAAATGGTGGAACAGTTGGTGTACTGCTACAGAGATGTTGCAACGCAGAAGTATAACGGCTAGCTTTCATGCAGAGTTTGCTCGAGAACAAGAATTTGGAGATAAGTGTTTGCAGTTAATGTATGAACGAGTCCATGTTACAGTTAATCAAGTTATGGTTCCGGATAAGTTTTATGAAACATTAGAACGCTGTAATCGATTACAAGAACGAGGAATTAATGTAACACTCAAGCCTCAGAGCAATACAACTGCTACTGCTGTGGTAGATGGGTACACTCCTGAAATGCTTACTATAATGCAAAATGACTTTGAGCAACAAGAAGGTTATCAAATTCGTCTAACTGACGGCCAACAGATTTATTTCATTGATCAAGCTGAAAGATTCAACGCATTTAATTTTAATAAATTTAAAGATTGGACTTGCAATAGTGGATACCAGAGTGTTATAATAAGAGGTAATGAGGTTAAAAGAGGGTATAGCTGTCACGATACCGCACTAGGCACACTAGACACAGGGTTTGAGTTATTTAAAACTCCACAAAAATGTATCACAGAAAGTTGTGTAAGCAGTGCAGATAGCAAAATACCAAAGGAAAAACATGTCTGAAATCGGAATAGTTAAATGGTATAACGATGCCAAAGAGTATGGATTCATAATTGCTAATAACGATTATGCACAACTGCTGGTTGAAAGACAGTATATTATTTCAGAACCTATTACACTCTTCGAATTACAACAAGTTTCGTTTGATAGAGTAGATAATCGTGCTACAAATGTTCGTGTTATCAGTTCGGTAACTGAACGTAAATTTTTAGATAAGCCTAGAATATCAGTATTTGATAACATATTATCTAAAGAATTTTGTGAAAACATTATTGCCAAGCATTCTGGTAGAGGCATGAATCCTAACTCAGGATCAGAAAGCAGACGAGAAAGTTATGCGCAGGTTACTGAACTAGTGGAGCAACGTGGTATTAGTCTCGGAGTAGACCCGATAGACTATGACATATTGGCCACAGCTATTGTCAATACAGCACGTATACCATATAGCCACATAGAAGCCATTGATGTATATAACTATGAAGAAGGACAATTTTTAGATCTGCATCACGATTACCCATACGACCCGAGACAAATAAATTATTATAAGTACGGTGGCGATAGAGTAGGTACTGGCATATTTTATTTCAATGATGACTACGAAGGCGGGGAAACTTATTTTCCTAAACTAGATGTAAACATTGTACCCAAGCAAGGATCATTCCTGTATTTCCAACAAGGTTATGACGAAGAAACTAATTGGAGTACAATACATGAAAGCAAACTAATAACCAAGGGCTGTAAGTGGATTGCCAGTTGCTTCTTTAGCGACCAACCACGTGTAGGCTATAATCCACGAAAATGAATATAGATAACTGGACTCCGTTTTACAAATTAGACAGTGAAGATCATACCCGATGCATGGCTCAGCAAACTTACGAGCCGTTGATTAATCCTGAACGTACAGTTTTTTGTGCCAATTACGATTGGGCTAACAAATACCAGCGACACGAAGATCCTATTCGAGAACTGTATACTCCAGAAGTAGTAGATTATTTCTTTGAGAAAGAATTATTTTACCTTGAACGTTTTAAAGATAAGAGTTATACGCCTAGAATATTAGAAGTAGACTACGATAAAAAACGAATATTTTTAGAATGGCATGGTGAAACTTGCAACGAAATAATCTATAGTGGTCGTAAATTAGAAAATTATTGCCCTACATGGAGAGAGCAGTTACACGATATTATGCTGGATCAATACGATGAAGGCATATACAAACTTACAATGTATCCTCATTGTTATTTTATTCACTGGGGTAAATTGCACGTAATCGATTGGTATGGGTGTGTCCCGGTATCCGATCCGTTTATTGAAGCAAAGTACATGGACGGTATTATACACAGAACAGCATTGTTTAGACTACAAGAAACTGGCGATTTAATTAATGGTAGATACAATTTAGAAAACATGTTTAAAGGTTCTTTGGGACAGCATGTTAAATGGGGCGACGAATCTATGGCATGGATATACGAAAGCATATTTGGAGTAAAACCAAATGTCTAAACGAAAATTTTCAACACATACATTAATCGACTGGGATGCTGTATTAAAACAGATTGTGCCTAAGACAGGGGATTTTAATACACCAGTCACAGTTATGGATAGAGTAACAGACAATCCAGATTTAAAAACTACCTACTATAACGGTATTATGGATACATGGAAAAAGGCCAACTACGATTTTGCCAATATACAATGGTATGATTATTACCCAGGTGAGCATTTTGATATAAGTGTTCAGGAAAAGTTTGCCGAGTTAGTAAATGCAGAACCTCGCCGTGTGTTTGTTAGCGAAGTGTGGCCTGGGCACTGTGTTCCTTATCATTGGGATGTTGAAGATAAAGAAGAAGAATGGTTAGCCAACGGAGACAAGTTAGTTCGTTGGGTATGCTTTATGGACAAGGCTAAATTTGGCCATGTGTTTATATTAGAAGACGAATGTTTTTACAATATAGAACAACACATGACCTATGAGTGGAATAGTTATAGAGATTATCATGCTGGAACTAATGCGGGTAATGAGCCTTACTATTTGTTTCACTTCCTGGGAGCAGAAAAATGATTAAGTATGTAGGCAACACTAATGCTATCATTAACTGGGATCAAGTAATTGCCGGCCTAGAAAAATGCGGGCATGAAACGCATCCTGGACCATTCTATGGTCCTAAACACAAAGCAGGCGATCCTATTCCACAATTAAAAGAAGTTACAGACATATGGACTGACGCTGGGTATCATCGCGTAGAAGATGGTGGCACAGTACAATGGGATATGTTTTTTCCTGGTACACACTTTGATCAAAGTATTGTGGATAAGTTTGTCGAACATTATAATATTGAAAAATATTCATCAGTGTGGATCAGTAGAATATGGCCTGGACATTTTGCACCTATACATTGGGACGTTAATGATATGGAAGAAGAACTAGCAAAGTATCCAGACAGACTACGTTGGCATTGTCATATAGGTAAACCCACGTTTGGGCATGTTTTAATAGTAGAAGATCAAGTATTTTATAATCAACAACAAGGCGATGTATTTCAGTGGGATTCTCGCAAGTACTGGCATGCAGGTACTAATTGCGGACTTACACCTAAATATCTATTCAACATATGGTAAACAAAGTATACTGGATGCAACCAGCTGATTCGCAAATAGGCGAATGGCAACTTAAACTTGAAAATCTTTCAGGTAGTAAATCCTTTTGTGTGTTGCCATGGATACACTTAGCTACTCGCCCTAATGGTGATGCACGTATATGTTGCGTAGCTAACGCAAGCGGAGCAGACACAGGCGAATATGATGTAGGCTTAGTTAAGATGGAGGATGGCAAACCAGCCAACTTTGAACATGACTTACCTAGCGAAGCATTTAATAATGAATACATGAAGTCTGTTCGCAAGACTATGCTAGCTGGTGAAGTTCCAGCTAGTTGTAAAAAATGCTACGATGAGGAAGCCCAGGGTATTGCCAGCAAACGTATGTGGGAAACAGTTACTTGGTTTAAAGAAGAAGACATTGATATTCCAGAACTAGTAGCACAAACACAAGCCGACGGCACTGTACCATATAAACTAGAATATATTGATTTAAGATTAGGACATACTTGCAATCTTAAATGTATAATGTGCAGTCCGCACGACAGTAGTAGATGGGTCGATGACCATAAGAAGGTATACCCACTGTTTCAAAGCCCTTTAATTAAAAAACAAATGGCTTGGGAGCAAAAAGATTTCAACAACTACTGGTATGAAAAACCAGAATTTTGGCAAGAAATATATGACCAAATTCCTAATATAAAACAAGTATACTTTGCTGGCGGCGAACCTTTAATGATTAAAGAACATAAATTGTTCTTGGAAGAAATTATTAAACGTGGCTATGCAAATCAAATACTATTACGTTATAACTCAAATGGTGTATTAGTAGATGAAGAAATGATTGCACTATGGAGCAATTTCCGTAAAGTTAAATATGCAGTTAGCCTTGATGGCATGGGCGATCGTGTAAATTATATACGGTATCCGCTAGATTGGCCAACGGTAGAAAAGAAACTTTGGTTGTTGGAGAACGCTCCTGATAACATTACTACCAGCATAGCCTTTGCTGTACAAATATTAAACATAAAACATGTGCCTGATTTTATTAAATGGAAGGTGCGTAGTGGATTTAAAAAATTAAATCAAGACACCAATGCTGTTGGACAGTTATTAGGCGGCGGATTGATAAGTGTACATCTAGTTTGGATTCCAACATTTTTAAGTTTACGCATATTACCCGCAGAAGACAAGGCAGAAATACGTAACCTGTTTGCCGAACTACAAACTTGGCTATGGGACAACTACACACAAGATTCAGATTTTTGGGAGAAGAATCCCTACGGATGGAAGCGTTGGGAAGGTATATTAGATTGGATGGATAGCGAAGACCAGACAAACTTACTTCCAGACTTTAGGGAATACATTACTAGAATGGACACCCTGCGTGGTACAGATTTTAAAACAATATTTCCGGAGTTAGCACATTTATTATGACCGAACCAGTTTTTACAGATCAATTTTATATTAAAAAATTTATGGTGATACAACAGCACAATGTTGTATTGTATAAGAAGTTGCTGACTTTACAGCAAAATGAAGAGATACGCACCCTAGTAGAACAAACACTGGGCAAAGATTTTTTTGATATATTAGAAGATGGCGTATCCTAAACACATTACAGATGTACATATAGAGCTTACGGACAAGTGCCAAGCCGCTTGTCCTATGTGTGCAAGAAATCACAACGGCGGTGCTGATAGAGAATTCGTAGGACAGCACGACATAACACTTGAACAGTTTCAAGAATGGTTTCCAGATGAATGGTTAGCAAATTTAGAAAACTTCTTTGCTTGCGGTAACTATGGGGATCCAATTATAGCACGTGATTGTTTAGAAATATTTGAACATGTACGCCATGTGAATCCTACTGCACGACTAGCAATACACACTAACGGTAGTGCTAGAAGTATACAGTGGTGGGAACGGCTTGCTAAAGTTATGGGAAAATATCAAGAAGTTATATTTGCCGTAGACGGGTATGCAGACACCCATGTACTTTATCGAAGAGGCACTGACTGGCATAAGATTATGGAAAATGCTCAGGCTTATATCGAAGCTGGAGGCACTGCTGATATCGATTGTCTAGTGTTTGAGCATAACCAACACGAGATGGAAAAGTTCCGTGAAGATATGTTAAGTAGAGGATTCCGCAAAGTAAACATCAAGTCTACAGGAAGATTTTACGACATGACGGAATTCCCAGTCCAAGGCAAGTCTGGCAACTTTGAATACAACCTTAAACCAGCAACTAATGAATTCAAACCTGTCACAGTACTTAAATTAGAAGAAATAGTTAAAGATATTAAAGTATGGGATAACATACGTGCCAACGCTACTATAGTTCCTAAATGTGTTAATAGACATGAGCTGTATGTAGATGCGAGAGGCAATTTATTTCCCTGTTGTTATGTTGGCAGTGATTGGGTAGAACAACCGTTGAAAGGAATACTACCTATACAACGTTTACGAAACCAACTAGTAGAAGATACACAAACTAGATTCAAACAATTAGGTGTACCTAATTTAAATGGTACTAATGTACAAGAGCTTGTTGCTGGAACATTATGGGACGATTTAGAAACACAATGGCAAGGCAATAAAGCCTGGGCGTGTGTTAAGGCGTGTGGATCTTAGTAATAGGAATGTCTGCCGCGCAGGTACAGAAATTACGATCGCAAACCACAGGTTCGCTAGGTACATCGAAAGTGCCTTCATAGATATTTCCTAGGCTTCCACCAACTCTACAAGTTGCCCGATGCACGTCTCCGTCCCAATTTATCATTAGGCTTTCTATACCTGCGTTGCAAGTCCACCCTTTAAATTTATTCTGATGATTCTTAATCATGTCGTTGGCATGATATAGTACTTGTGCATACTTGTCATCCAACCATACTACTGTATTTGCTTCTACTGTAGATTCCATGGACTTAATAAAATCTAAATCGTTTGCGTTATAACGCATGTCGTCGAACAAGTCATGATCGCCTTTGGTCCAACGTATACGTCTAACGGTATTAGGTATATCCCCTAGCTGGCATCTAGCACGTAACTGTATAGCCGCAGGCATGTGGTCATGGTGTGCCATGATTTGTGCTATGACTTTTACAGTTGATAACTTGTTAATACTTTCAACAGTATTAAATACTCGTTTCCAATCGTATTCTAAATGAATACTAAACACGTATTGGTCAACTGGTAAACTTGCGTAAAATTCATAAGGGCGTGTGCCATTAGTTGTTACACTGATCCAACTAATACCAACATGCTTACAGTATTTTATTAGCTCGTCAAACTTAGGATGTACACAAGGCTCTCCTCCTGTAAAACTTAGACGCACAGGTTTGTTTAAGGTTGTCAATTTGTCTACAGTTTTTTTAAGGATTTCAATATCAGTGTGTGGGCTAAAGTTATCGTGTATTTCGCTAGGGCAATAACTACAATCGTAGTTACAGCGTTTGCCAAGATTCCATTCAATCTTAATACTGCTTTGATGAGGATATCGACTAGTTACTTTAAGCATAGGGTTTGAACTCAGGAGTTACATCTGTAAAACTTTGATTGCGAGTTTGATCCAAGTTACGATTGAATTCTACGCAGTCTTCCCACAAATGACTTTCATCTTTGGCTAACAGAAAATTAATGTTGTCCTGTATCTGTGCTAGTGTATAATCTAGCAGTCCAGGAGTTTCTTTGACTAATTTAAATTCAGCAATTTCTTCTTTTAGCGCAGTTAGTTTAGTTACCGCTAACACTTGTAGCTCTTTTGGTAACACTTGTGCAGATAAAACTTCTGGGTAAGTTACTCTGTGGCTATGAAAAATAATTCCTAAATCATTTAAAAAGTATTTTATAGTTTTATCCAGTGTTAGGATATTACTAATTTGCACGGTACATGCGCCTACAACTCGTCTTACGTTTTTTATTTTTTGTATTTCTTTGATGTTAGATACAACTTCTTCCCAATCGCTGTTACCGCGAATGTAGTTGTAAACAGAGCCAATGCCGTCAAGGCTGACATTAACGGCAACGCTTCTAAAATGTGGCCAATACTCATGAACTGTTCGTCCTCCTTTAATTCCCAATGTAGTGCCATTGGTAGCATATTTTAATTCGATATTAGAACCATACGGCTTCAACATATCTAAAATTTTATAGTGTTGTGGATCCATCAATGGTTCACCGCCTGCAAATTCTACACGACGGAAGTAGGGCAGTAACTTTTCCAAACTAGCCCACCATTCTGGACTATCTTGAAATTTATCCAAAAACGGCTTGTTTTTTAAGTTATGTTCCTCGACTAAATGGAATAAAATGTTGTCCGTTTTTTTGTAAAATTTTTCTACTACATTCCAATCATTCCAACTTGTGCTATCCATAGGGTGACACATACGGCACTTAAGGTTACACAAATTGTTTAATTTTAACTCAATACTTGGGATTTCAAACGGCATACTATAATCGTCGTTTAAAACGTCTAATGCGTTAGGGTATAAATTGATACGTGCTTCGGGTATTACGCCCGCTATATGACGTTGTCGCAAGGATTCGACGCCTTGATCCTCTAGTTTAAAGCAGGGTTCGCATTCGGGTGGGCGTATGTTAGTAAGTACTGACTTACGTATACGTTTCATTGTGTCCCCATTCCAAATTTCTTCTAAAGAATTCTGTTGTATAAAACCAACAGGATGGCTACGACAGCAGGCACAAATTGCTCCATCTTCTCTAGTAGCTACACCTGTGAATGGGTGCATACAAAATGTTTTACTGTTCATCCAAATACCTTAGTAACGGACTTACACCAACCGGGTGTCCATCTCTTAATGCCAGCTGTATAGCATTAGTAGGAGTAAGTTTAAAATCGTTGCATATCTTGTAGTAGTTTTCTCCGTGTTTATTCCAAAGATAATCTGGAGAAAAGTTTCTTATAAAATGCAATCCTATCTTAGCAGTGGCTCTTAGATTCATATTAAAGTCATTCATAATAGTGATTGCATCAACACGGCGTTCTCTTGTCCAACGCAAGCCTATACGGTTCCAACCTAAGCCTAATCCTTTGCTTAAACTAATACTTACAGATTTGATTGCGCTATGAGATACATCAAAGTCAATTCCGCGGCCGCAAGTAAGCCAAGCGCCATCCACATGTATATCAATACCTTTGTCTCTCGCTTCATCTAGTATCTCCTTCATTTGAGTATGTATTGCTCCAGTGCTGGGAAATGGCATAGCGATTATCAAAGGCACGCCTGGTTCTAGTTTTCCAATACTTCTATGCCAATTGCCTAACCTATAATGATATTTGTAGTCACCTTGTATTACTTGTACTTTACCACGCATATACATAGTGTCTATAAACTGGGTGCATCCGTTAATAATATCCACACGGTCGAATGTATCAAACCCTGTTAAGTTGTTTAACTTACCAGCCAACAACCAGCTGGTCATTTCTTTTTTAAAATCAGTGTACACTTGATCGCTAATGTCGTGATCCATTTTGCCAAATAGTACATCTTGAATGCACTGTTCTATAGCATTGTCGGTTAGCGGACTCGGACGTTCTATTTGAAGATAGTCAGCCGAATATGAAGGAGCAATAAATTTACGAGTCATGAAGTATTTAACCCTATAATAGTAGCATATAAATACTTTATGATCAACCAATTAGGTTACTCCATTTCAAAAGAATTGCTAACGCAAGCACAGTTAGCATTACCGTCTATTGATTTCAAACTAACAATAAATCGACCAACAGGCAATTTCTTTTATGATGAATGGGAAATCAAAGAAGATTTTAAAAACACCATTTGGGAAGAAATACTCAATTCTCTACCTTTTGCCAAAGGCGAAGCAAGACTAATCAAACTAGTACCCGGTCAGTGCTACTGGGCGCATGCTGATATCGATGATCGTTGGCACATGTCTATTGTGAATGAAAAATCATATCTGGTAGATCTTACAACTGAAAAAATGTTTAGCACCGAGCCCGGACTTTGGTACACGATGAACGCTGGCCGAACACACAGCGCAGTCAACTTTGGCGGCGGTGACAGAGTGCAACTAGTAGTAAGACAATTATTGACCGCTGGTGTATTTGACGATGCTATAAAGATTACAATAATAGCCCCGGATGTTTCAAATGCTCGATACGTATTTGATCAAATCTACAGCCCGTGGCTCAATGTTGTTAATAAATTAGGTGCTATAAAAGATTTCACTCACGATGGTACTCGTGCAAGTTTTATTCTTAAAAAAGACCATGTGGATTCATTACCACAAGATTTTACAATAATAAAGGAATTAGTATGAAGTGTTTTATAACAGGGCATACTACAGGCCTTGGCAAAGAGTTTTATAATCATTTTAGTAAACTAGGCTGGGAAGTAGATGGCATAAGCATTAGTACTGGATATGACATTGTTGCTGATTATTCTCAAATATTAAGCAAAGCCGCAGGCTGTGATTTGTTTATCAACAATGCCTATGCCGATGGCATGCAACTTCATTTTTTAGAAGCACTTGCGAACCAAGTAGGTAAGATGATTGTTTGCGGTTCTGTAGTTACAGAGTATCCAGATCCTGAGTTGCCTAAATATACAGAAGATAAGATTAAATTAGAAAAACTATTTTTACAAAAAGACTTTATTGGTCTACTGTTAAAATTATCTGGCGATACGTATAACACACCCGAAGTTATTATGCGTGTAGTTGACTTTTGGTTAGAAAATCCAGAAATAAAAATAGTTTCTTTTAAAGCAGGAAAGCCCAACAGATGAAAGTTGTAATTACTGGACATACGCACGGTATAGGTCGAGCATTATACAATCACTTTCAAACATTTAACGGTTGGGAAGTTGTAGGGCTCAGTCGCAGTAATGGGTATGACATAGATAAAGATTTTGACGAAGTGGTTGAAGCCGCTACCGGCTGTTTTTTGTTTATCAATAACGCCTACAGAGATCAGCAACAAACTAAATTAGTCAACGCATTAAAAAACAAAGTCACAAAGATGATAGTTATGGGTAGTGTTAGTAGACAATATCCAGAGCTAATACACACTGACTATGTTCACGATAAACAAGAATTAGCCGAGGCATGCAGATTAATTAGTATAGATCCTAACGGCATAGATTTACTGCATTTGGATCTAAGTTTTATAGAAGGCATGCCTGACAAAGACGACCCTACACATTTTGTAAGTGATTATAATCTTAAGTTTGAAGAAATTGTAAGTGCTATCGACTTCTGGTTAACTAACCCAAAGATTAGACAAATTGAATTTAGATGGAAACTAACGCCGTTTGTGTTTAATCAACTTAAACAGGCATTTCCAACACTAGATCCATCTCGGATACAGTTCTAACTGCCGCACAAATTCAAAACAATTAAGACGCCATACAGTTTGTATGTGCCCTCTATATTCTACATCTTTAACTCTAGTAACTGTACCTTGTTTTTCTAATGTAGGAAAGTAGATGTTATGAACTAGTCGTTGACTAGCTTCCTTAGATTCATTGCTGGTAATGTATAAATCAGCCCAAGGCGGAGTCCATGCCATACAAGTAGGTATCAAAAATTGTGCTGTAAGATTTTGATGTTCTTTAATCAAGCGATTAACAGTTACTAATCCGCTACTAGGCCTTGCTTCAGCAAACGTACACGTTCTTGCACAAATTCTATAACTGTCCGGTCCCATGACATCATCGAAGCTATGTGCGGCAACACTGCCTATAGCACGGTCGTCTTGATATAGAATCCATACTTGTTTTTCACGTTCGTTGTTAAAACAATCCACCATAGACTTTTGGCTAGAATTATTAACGAACCCTCTACGGTTAGCTTCTGCGTAAAACTCAGTAAGGTCGAGCTCTTGGCTCCAAGGTACAATTTTATACATCTAGTAAATCGATAGCTCTGTCAGTGAATGAATCCGGAAAATTAACTCTAAAACTTTCTAGAGCAAGTCTTTGTATTTTGTGGAAGGGAATAACTTGGTCCCATGCGTAGCCCATCTTAGACATCACGCCTTTTAGTATGTCTTGCCTAGTAGAATAAATGTGACTTTCTACGTCCTTTAAACTAAAAGGTGAATCATTGCGGCCGTAACAGAAAAAATAATTGATACTTTTTAATTTGCCATTTACAACAAAATAACTGCTAGGATGTAGGCTGTATTTCCAAAATCCTAATTGCTTGTGTGCTTTAAAGATATCAAGCATCTGTTCTTGCCAGTCGGGTAATACTACGTCATAACGGCCGCTATTATCGATAGATTGTTGCCAAAAATCTACGCCATCGATTTCTAGGAAAATCTTTTTGCGATCCAGATCAATTTCTAAAATCTTTGGAACTAAGTCCGGAAATACATTACGCATCTGTGTAAGATAGTTGACTTCTCTAAGCCATTTTTCATTCATTAGTTCCGGATCTACTACTTGATTCTTGCCCTTATGATATTCGGTGTCGTTATGATACCATTGGCAAAAAGTTTTTTTGTCTTTGCTAATCAAGCTGGTGTAGATTAAGTTGTTTCTACATAGCCCGTCTCCAGGCACGTTATTGTAGTAATATTCGAAGTCCATTATTTTCTCCTACACTTTAATTAGCTTAAATATCATATGATCAAAGGTATTAACGAACAAGCATATTATAACATGGAATCCTACTTAGACATGGCCATGTTTGATAAACTACAACCTGAAATATTCAAAGGGTTTGCACTAGCACGAGAACATGCCAAAGAAGGCACTTGGATGAAACCTGGTTTTGATCAAACACAAGGTAGTTACATTTGGAACTGGAAACCAATTTATAAAGCCATAGAAGAATATCATGCTTTGCCCGACAATCACCCAATCAAAATAGGCGGTGGCGAATTATGGTCTAATGTTAAAAATGGACACCATGAACGCAATCTGTTTACTCGCTATATCAAAATGGCTCTAGGTGCATATGATCCTTACATTTATTATTTCCTTTGGGAAGAAGGATCATGGGACGATAGAACTGCTCCACGTAAACTTACAGAAGAAGCTGTATACTTTCCAGAAACAGTTAAGTGGGTTGAAAGCATGGTGGGTACAATATTTCAAGATATTGGGCGAGTAATATTTTTTCTCTGTGATCACGATGGCATGCCGTTTGAACATAGAGACCTGGACGGCGACAAAGGTAATGCTCAAGGGTATAGTCCACACAGGAACGAATTTATACACATACGACCAAATACTAAGAAACCTTTTTATTTGTGGGATCCAGAGTTACAAAACAAAGTCTATATTAACTCACGTGCCGCATGGTGGAACGACCAGGACTGGCACGGCGGTGATGCCATTAAAGAACAAAGTTATGCACTACGCATCGATGGCAAATTTACAGATGAATTTAGAGCTAAACTAGGAATAGCACATCTTGAATCTTATTAAAATAGAATCTTTAAAGGATCCTGCTGAGCTGTCGGTACGATGGAGCCCAACTAACGTTTGTAATTTTGCCTGCGAATACTGCTGGCCTGACAGCCATGCGGCTACGCATACAGCACCTAACAATCTTGATCAAGTAATTGCTAATTTCAAGCATTTATTCAATCAGTATCAAGCAGTAGGCAAAACAAAGTTTCATATTGAAATCAGTGGCGGAGAGCCTACAGTATGGCGCGATTTAGAAAAGTTTTGTACTTCCATTAAGGAAGAACATGATGTTTATATCACAATAATTTCTAATGGATCACGAAGTATCCGTTGGTGGAAAGAAAACGGACATTTGTTTGATGACGTTGTATTAAGTTATCATGAAGCTCAAGCCGATGTACATCATCATATTAAAGTAGCAGATACATTGTTTGAATTAGGAGCCAAAGTAGTAGTATCAGTTTTGATGGACACTAGCTGTTGGGATCAATGTGTGCAGGCCATCGACTTGATGAAAGAATACAGTAATCACCGTTGGTTCATACATGCAGTAGAAGTTATCCCACAACACCATCTTACTAATCGTAAAGTAATTCCAATCTTTGGCGATGATAAATTATTAACCAAACAACAAAAAGAATTCCTATCTACATCCTTAAAACAATTTCCAAAAGTAACATGGTTAGCGGATAACTTTGACAGAATACGTGTTTATGAAAGCCGCGCAACTTTAGATAATAATTCTACATTTAATGCACGTACAGAAGATTACATTACAAAATCCTTAAATCATTTTTATGGTTGGACTTGTAATGTAGGAGTTGACAGCATTTATATAGGGTGGGATGGATCCATTAGTGCCAGTTGTACTCAACCGTTATTTGATAAACAATATAACGTGTTGTCAGAGAAGTTTGCTGAAGAATTTAACTCTAGTGTTATTGCACCAGTTAAATGCACTATACAAAATTGCTTTTGCAAACCCGAAACACATGTAAGTAAACATTATGAAAACATTTAAAGAATTTGCTGAAAAATTTGAACCAGTAGAAGCTTGGATACTACAACAGAATTCTCCAGAGATTCTAGCCGCTTATCAACAACTAATTGAAAAAGTTATTGCCCACTACCAGGAGCAAGAATGCACTACATAGGAAATTACGGTAGTTGGATAGAAAATTATTGGATAGTCGAACTTTTATCCTGTAAAGGTTATGCACGACCAAAAGAATGGAAACCAACTAGTGAACTAGAAGAAGAACAGTATTATAATGCTGAAAAAGCAGGATACGATCTTAAAGCAACACATTTTTGGTTATACGATTCAACCAATGTTAGTTTTGATATTGTGCCGCCTTGGGTTGAAGGAAAATATCACTGGTGGATCACTAAGATGATGCCAGGACAATTTACTCCCTTACATAAAGATCCAGATGCATCTAACACGGCGTGTATTCGATATTGGGTACCGTTATTAGACTATACCCCAGGGCACATTTTTCAATACAAAAATAATGTGTTATTGGATTACAAAGCAGGCGATGTTTATGCTTACGAGGACTCGTCGGATATACATGGCGCATGTAATATAGGATATTTGCCACGATTAGTTTTACAAGTTACTGAATATGTCAACTAAATTTTATTGTCCCTTGCCGTTTATGTACACTAGCATCCAAGCAGATGGTGGTATACTGCCATGCGGGCAATTCATGAAATCAGCACAGTTTAGGGGGCTAGGATCTTTTGAAGAAGTTTACCACGGTCCTATAATGCAAGACATTAGAGATAAGATGTTAAAAGACGAGCATGTGGAAGGTTGTCAGTGTCCTGCTGAAGAAGCAGTGGGCATACAATCTATGCGACAAACGTCTATTATTAAATTTGGTATGCCTACTAAACCTCAGCTACGTGCTGTTGAACTAGTATTCGATAATGTATGTAATTTAAAATGCAGAGGGTGTGCTAGCCCTCATAGCCATCTATGGTACGAAGATGAAATTAAAATTTATGGTAAAACACTGCTTGATTTGAAGTATAATAAATCATCTGCTTATAAGGATATGTATCTTGGTAACTTAGAAGAAATTTTTATACTAGGCGGAGAACCACTGTTAAGCCCTAATGCAGAGTTATTTGCTAAACGATTAAAAGAAGAAGATGTTATAAAAAACTTATCAGTTAAGATAAGCACCAATGGTACTATTTTGCCTACAGGAGCCATGCTTGATTTGTTTACAGAGTGTAAGTATCTGCACCTTAACATCAGCATAGATGGGTACACTGAGTTAAATGATTATTTTAGGAGTGGTTCTGAATTTAACCAGATTGTAAAAAATATGGAATGGTACAATGCATTGTTAAACAAGCGACCTGCGGATAGTACATACATTAATGTACATACAACTGTTAGCATCTACAATGCCAACGTGTTACAACGTTTAGATGATTTTGTTAGACCATTCTTTCCTAAATTTTATTCATCACAACAAATGATGCAGTACCCTATTTGGATGAATATTAAAAATACTCCAGAGAGCTATAAAGTTCAAATGCGAGAAATTTTAAAAGACAGACCTGAGTACAAAAATGTTTTAGACTTTTTAAATTTACCCGGAGAAGATCTATTTGGTCATTTTATAAACTTTCATGACCAGCTAGATGAAATACGTCAAGAAAAATTAAACGAAGGTAATCCTTACCTAGTTTCATATATAAACAGCGAACGAAAAAACTATTCTATCAGTAGAGAAGAAAGCAAAAAGTTTTTTGTAGATTACTACGATAATTTATTTAAAAATTAACACCAGTCTTGGTTAATGTGCCAAGTAGGTTTAATCAACGTAGTGATATCAGTTAAGTCTATATCTTTAGCTTTTGAAAATAATACGTCTTTAGGTTTGTAGCCACTGGCCGCACGAGTTGAAAAATATACATACGCATTGGGCACAGTTTCTTTTAAGTGTATTAATAATTGATTTTCTTTGTTAGCTCTGTGTCTTAGTCCAGCAAAAAATGTAGTTCCTTCATAACAAAAAATGTTTGACAAGTTTACTAGTGTGTCTAATGTAGGATCTAAATCAAATTCTACATTACTTGATAATAAATCACAGTGTACAAATTTATAAGTAACATTTGCTCTTGCAGGTGCATGTTTTTTCCAGTATTCGATAGACTGCAAATTGTAATCGTAAAATACAACAGTAACTGGGTTTTCTGTGTCGATGTAATTTTCATACCAAGTGCCACTTGCAGGTGTAACTACTTGACGTATTTTAACTCCAGGATCGGCATGCGGTCCTTCTGTGCTAGCAGTGTGTACAAATTCTTGTAGACAATACTGCTGTCTGTAATAAATCCAATCACTGTGTTTTTGAAAATCTGTTATGTTTTCTGGATAGTAATGTTTTTTGTTATTGCGTATGCTTTTATCGAATACTCGAACTGTTAAATTATTTTCAAACAGTTTACTTAATATGTTCCATCCGTGGCATTTGTGATAATATTCTTTACTAATCAATCCTGCGTTAACCCACGTTGGAGTATAGTCATCATGTATATTATCTGTGCTACGAATAGGAACAATTTGTGTGTGCTTACTGCCAAGTTCTTGTTTGCCTATAGCTGGGCATCCTAGTTCATTATAGTCAGTTAAGTTAATAAGATAACATTGATGATGCAATTCGTAATATGCATCTCCTCTATCCAAAATGTGTCCTGCTATAGAATATTTTGTATTGACTATGTTTTCAATTTCTTCGAAGAACGCAGGCCCATTGATAAACTCTGTACCTGTGCTAAAAACTACAGCATGTTTAAATCCTTGTCTTAATGCACTACGCAACAAGTCATCTTCATCTAACCCTTGCAATACTACATAACGTCGGCCGTAGATATCACTGATAATATAATCAGTTTGATTTTTAATCAGTTCTCTTATCCAGTCAGTTTGGTAACTAGCAGTGTTGTCTACTAGGCAAAACACTATAGATTCGTTAAAAATTTGAGGTTGAAATTTTATATTATTCACAAGAATATTTACTATAAATACCACCATGAAGAGATTTTTTATTTTAGGAGATAGCTGGGCAATCGGTGAATATCGATACCAGGATAATACCATTGTATCGTTGCCTAATACAGGTATCGGTTATTACTTAGAACAGTTAGGGCATAGTGTAACTAATATTGCCAAAGGCGGTGCTAGCAACTACGATCAACTATTGTTAGCTCAATCACAATTAACATCTGATTTTGATTATGTTATATGGTTTCATACCGAAACAACTCGCGACATAATTTCTAGAGGATATCCTAAAATAGATCTTTATAATTTTCCACAATGCATGACAGACTTAAAGACTGCTAACTACAATCTTGCCGAACAAATTTACAAACAGTTTCAAGTGCCATTTATTGTCGTAGGGTGTTTGTCAAATTTAGATGAAACCATTGAAACATTTGAATTTGCAAAAATAAAAATTTACAGTTGGTTAAATGAAATTACAGAATCTGCTTATCAATTACCATCAAACATGCACCAGGATATCATGTATGATGTTTTAATGCATTACGAAAACGTAGATAAATCATACATGAATAAAGAATTAAATCAGATGAAGTTTGTAGAACGCGAACTGGAAAAACATAAAAATTTTACAGACGGGGTACACCCTTGCAAAGAATGTTCTAAACAGTTAGCAATTAGGTTGAACGAATTGGTATAACTTTATCAGGTGTTTTTAAAAAGAAATGTCCACCTTCAGCAGGACACATGTCGCATTCGTCTATGTGACAATACTTAGTATTAGAAAAATGTTCTACTTCTTCTTGAGTACAATTTTCTAAATCCAACGGTTTATATGAAATGTATTTCTGCCAGTCTGGGTCTGACTGTACATTATAATAGTCGAGAAATCTGTGTAACGTACCCAGAGCTCCGCACTTGTATAATTTTTTATCTTGCATAAAACTACAAAACGTACTTGGGCAACTCTTACTGTATGATGTAGCAGGATCGCCACTCATAAATGGTTTAGGTTTTCCATCCACTAGTTTGTAATGTGATTGGAAATGACTTTGCGACTTAATTTGCACCCATATCTTTTCATTTGCATATACAATGTCGCCTTGCTCGATCATACTACCTCGTACATCCACAAATGATTGCCATAGTGGGTCTTTTCCAACATTTTGCCAATCTAGGAATCCTTGCCAAAATTCAGAAGGTGCTTGTGGGCTAAGTTCTAATCTAGATACTAATTCTTCTACACTGGCTGATAATTTATTAGAACGTGTTGGATCTTCAAATCCAGCAAAGTGATCACATACTGCTACGCATACATTATATTGTTTTACTAAGGAAACTAACCGGTCCATGTACTTGTTTAATACAGTGCCATTAGTAGGCAACACAATACGAGTGACGGTATCATAATCTCGTATAAAAGAAACAATTTCTTGTATTTTATCTAGATACAATAAAGGTTCTCCTCCTAGTAACGAATATGTTTCGATTTTAAAATGTTTTTGTGCTAATACGATACTTTCTTTGATGCTTTCTAACGTAGGGTCTTGTTTGCCTGTGCGTATTATATCGCTTCTAGTATCGCACTGGAAGCAAGTCAAATTACACTTGTTACCTACAAATATATCTAATATTTTAAGGCTGGGACGCATATTGTTTCCTATAACTGCGTACAACTAATTCTGCAAAATCATTTAACTTACTGCCATATCCGTAACTGTGCCCGATAACATGTATACGTTTTTCATCAGAAAAATTAACAACAGTATGATAGTTGCGTATGTTTACAATAAATGCTTTGCCTTCTTCAAATGGAACTGTTCCATATCCTTCTAACACCATGTGACAATTTTTAGGATGCAAGACAGCAACATTAATAGGAATACCAAATTCTAATGCATCAAAGTTATCCTCGCCCGGTAACCGTCCCGGCATATCGCTATGTGGAGTTATAGCACTATCTGGTAACAATGACATGAATCTTATACGTCTGTATTTGTCACTAGGAAATTCTGTTTGCCAAAATCTTTTTATAACAGGAGAACGGTCTGCTAATTCTGTCCATTGGTACGGAACTAGAGATTCATCAGTATATCCATACTTTGTCCATGGCCCGGTCTTTCCTACATCAATGCCATGTATGCAGGCACTTAACCAACCATCGTTGTCGTCCTCTCTATGCGGTACAACCCATTCAGGACTCATTAATGCTTCTAGTTGCCAGCCAGCTGTATCAATTGCAAGATCCAGTTCTATCCATCCAAAATTGCTTTTGTTTAAAATCCAACTGGCTTGCTCTAACACACTTCCTTCAGGAAGCGGTTCTATAGTCCATGCGCAGTCTTTATTTTTTTGGTAAAATTCTAAAACATTTTTGTCTATCATATCTATAGTTATCACTTAATAAACCCTGATAAGTACTGATATGGCTAAAGGGATATATTATGGCATTACCAAAAGATAAACGTTCATTGCCGCTTGGCGGATCATTTGCTATTCTCGAGCAAGGTACTGCTATTCCCGAGGATTACGTGTCGGAGTTTTGTTCCAGATATTTAGAATGGATCAAATCTACTACTAGTAATACGCTTATTGGGTTAGAAGAATTTCCGCATGCTGTGTTTACCAATGGTACTACAGAAGCCTTTGATAAATTTTATTTCAAACATCGTACAAGAAGACTGCGTGTATTTAAAGGCGACTATGCTTACCATAATGTTGCATTACGTAGCGACAAATGGGAATGGTTGGATGATGATTGTTTAGATGCCAACGATGCTGTTATAGTAAGTTTACCATTTGCTGATACAGGAAATGAGCACCACTTACATCAAGCATTATTAGAAGGTTGCGATAAACTAGGAATTCCTGTGCTAGTAGATTGTGCATATTTTGGATTATGCAGTAATATCACTTTTGATTTTACCCATCCTTGTATAACTGAAATTGCTTTTAGTTTAAGTAAAATATTCCCAGTAGCTTACAGCAGAATAGGTATGCGATTATCTCGAACAGATGACGATGATGCGTTGTTTATGTCTAACAAGATGTCATATGTTAATAGAGATAGTGCAATGATTGGTTTAGCAAATTTAGAAAAGTTTGGGCCAGATTACACTTCAACAAAATACAAACAAGTTCAAATAGAATTTTGCAAGCACTTAGGAGTCGAGCCTAGCAATACTGTATTGTTTGGTATAGACACTGAAAACAAATATCCAGAATACAATAGAGGCGGCAAATACAATAGACTTAGTTTCCACAAATATTTGTCACAAAATGTTGAGGTGTTTTACAATGAAAACAGCCCTCGTTAATCTTGAAATGTTCTTCATACCTGAAGAGCAACACTATGACATATTAATGAGAGAAATAGGCAATGCCGACACTGTTATAGGGTTAGCACTTGCTGATGGATTTTTACATACCAATTATTCTGAACTAATAGAAAAAATAAGTCAAAATGTTGAATTGTATATAATGCCAGGAATGTCATGTGATTCTACGTATAATAAAGTTATTCCGTTTAACTACAATTTGCACATGACTTATAACAGTTATAAAGATGCAAAATTAAATCAATGGAATTCATCAAGCGGTAAGTTTTTATTTTTAGGCGGAGTACCTGATAGACCAAATCGTGCAGGGTTATTGAATAAACTATCAAAAGCAAACCTATTAGATACAGCCATGTGGAGTTTCTTTAAGCCATGGACTACAGAACAGGAACTTTGGTGTAAAGAATATTTAGGTGACGATTATGAGCATGTACTTACACTATGTCGTAAAATCGACGATGCTTATGAACAGTCTAAAGAATATGGTACGAGTCCATATACTGCTTCTGTAGAGTGGACAAAAGATCCTGCGTGGATAGATCCAAGTATCTTTAACAGTACTAAATTTAGTATTATATCCGAAGGAGTTGGCGCAGGAGATACAAAGTTTAATTACTTGACAGAAAAAACTTACAGAGCATTCATACAACAACATCCGTTTATATTTGCATCCAACCCTGCTATGTTTGATTATATGAAAACTTTAGGATTTAAAACATTTGAACAGTACATGGCTATTCCTGATTACGCACATATAGAAGATGAAAACACTAGACTAGATGCTATTGTAGAAAATGCAAAATATTTTCTAAACAATAACATCGATGTATCTGCAGATGTTGAGTACAATTATAATAAGTTTTTTGAATTAGCAGAACGCAATATGTTAATCTTAGAAGAATTACACAGCAAATTTAATGTACCCTACTCTACTATTGATAAATGGTTTGGGCAGAAAGGATTTGCACATTTAGTGAGAGCTTATGGAAACTAAATGTGCGGCATTCTGGCATCATACTAACATTAGAAATGACAATAAGATTTTTCCATGTTGTCGTTTTAAAACTCCTGTTGATAAATTCGATGGCAATGTTGTTGAAATATTAAACAAAGATTCATATATCAAATTACGTGAGCAAAGTTTAACTGGTACACCTATCAATGGATGCCAAAAATGTTACTATGAAGAAAGTTTAGGTAAGAAGAGTCTACGCCAGCAATTTAATGAAGATTACGATACAGACACTGTTAGTTTAAAATTTTTAGAAGTTGGTCTAGACAATATATGTAATTTAACATGCGATGGATGTTGGGATGAATTTAGCAGTAGTTGGGCCAAGAAAACAAATGCAAACGTGATTGTTAGAAGTAGCAAAGAGATTACAGAACTTCCAGCAACTATCAATAAAGTATTGTTTCTAGGAGGCGAGCCGTTAATGACAACTCGCCATATTAAATTACTAAAATTAGCAAATAGAAAAGAACTAGAAGTCACATATAACACTAACGGAACATTCTTATTAGATGCTGATACAATCAGTTTATTAAACGAATGTAAAGCCGTAAAATTCATTTTAAGCATCGATGGCTATGGCAAATTAAATGAACAAGTCCGTAGTGGAAGTCATTGGGAAGATGTTTTAAAGTTTATCAGCCAGATAAAAAATTTAGGTTATAACCTAACAATACATACTGTGGTACATTTAAATAACTGGCACGGGTTAAAAGACTTAGAAAAGTTTATAGAAGAATCTGCATTGCCTTGGACGTTAAATGTATTAACATATCCAAAAAATTTAGATATTATACATGCTAAAGATGCATGTGCTGAATTTATAGAAACAACAAACATTCCAAACAAAGAATACGTTTTAAAACATTTAAGAGGATAACATGAAAATTTTAATGACAGGTTCGTCGGGGTTTATAGGATCACACTTAGGCCCAAGATTAGAAAGCAATCACAAGATTTATCACTTAAAAAGTGATTTACTTGATTACAAAGCAGTACAACTTGAAGTAGTATCTGTTGACCCTGACATCATTGTGCATCTAGCCGCACGTACAGAAGTAGAACAAAGTTTTTACGAACAAATTACATTTAGCGAAGTTAATTATGTAGGGACTGTTAATCTAATCGAAGCAGCCGCTAGGGTAAAGAATTTAAAGAACTTTGTGTTTGCTAGCACCATGGAAGTTTATGGATGGCAACCAATCAGCGATGAAGTTGAAGAAAATGGTATTCCTAAAAATTATGTTGCATTTGATGAAAACACACAACCTAATCCTAATGCTCCGTATGCTGTAGCAAAATACGGTTGCGAAAAATATTTAGAATATGCACATCGTTGTTACAAACTACCATTTACTGCTATACGACAAACTAACAGTTACGGTCGCAAAGACAATAAGTTTTTTGTTACAGAACAGATTATAACACAGATGCTAGATAATCCTAAAGAAGCAAATTTTGGTTATGGCGAACCCTATCGAAATTTTATCTACATAGATGATTTGTTAGACGCATGGGAAACAGTTATTACTAGTCCCGACATTGGCAAGGAAGGGTATATCTTTACCATTGGACCTGATAATCCAATTAAAATTAAAGACTATGCACAAAAAATTGCAGACAAATTAAACTGGAATGGAACTATTAACTGGAATACAAAACTTTTCAGACCTGGAGAAATCTACTGGTTAAATAGCAATAATAATTTAATTACTAAGGTTACTGGATGGGAACCAAAGATTAGTTTGGACGAAGGCTTAGACAGAACAATCGCAATTTGGAAACAAAAACTAGCATGAAGATATCAACAAACAACCACTGGGATCCTTTAGAAGAAATTATAGTTGGCCGTGCAGACCACGCTCGTGTGCCTACAGTTGACCGTAGTACTATGAGCATGAGTTATACTAACTATGACATTGAAAAAATCAAACCACTAGAAGGCAAGTATCCTCAATCGATAATCGACGAAGCTAACGAGGACATGGAAGGGCTAGCAGATGCTTTGCGTAAATGCGGAGTAATTGTACACAGGCCTGAGATTATAGATCATAGCGTTGAATTTAGTACACCCGAATGGAAAACAACCGGGTGGTATTCTTGGTGCCCACGAGATTTACTTTTGCCATTGAATGATTTGATTATTGAAACACCTAGTGCTTGTAGAGCACGTTACTTTGAAACCAGAGCATATCACAACATTATGTTAGAAGCAGTAGCAGATGGTGTTGAATGGATTGCGGCACCCAAACCTATATTGTCAGATGAAGGGTATCAATTTGAAAACATTATCGGTACTCCAAGTTTAAGAAATTTAGAACCAGTGTTTGACGCACCTAACTGTGTACGCTTAGGTAAAGATATCTTGTTTCAAATTAGCAACACAGGCAATCATTTAGGGTTACAATGGTTGAAGAACGTATTAGAACGCCGAGGGTATCGTGTACACCCGGCAGAGCATGTTTATAGTTACGCCCATATGGACAGCACTATAATACCTTTGCGCCCAGGATTAGTTTTACTTAACAGTACTCGAGTTAATCCAGATAACTGTCCTAAACTTTTTGAGAAATGGGACAAAATTTATTTTGAAGATTGTGTAGCACAAGGCAGTAAGATACCGGGAGGGGTTGCTCCGTGTAGTCCATACATTGGAATGAATATCTTAAGTGTGGATCACAACACAGTGATATGCGATAGTACACAAGAACCGTTAATGCGTGAATTAGAAAAACATAATATTAATTGTATTCCAATTAAGTTTAGACATGCCATGACATTGAGTGGAGGCATACATTGTGCTACATTAGATTTACGTAGACGTGGAACCCTAGAGGATTATTTTCGATGACCAACTATCACGGCGTCATAGAAGATTTTTGGTCCGAGTATTTGCCAGATTACACGTACACTAGACAAGTACCGTTTGAAGGTATGCGTTCCGATTGGCACGAAAATTACAACAGGGACTATTTGTTACAAGCATTCAATGATGAACTTCCGCCAATTTGGCAACAGTTTTATACAGCCTTGAATGCCAAGGAAGGGTCTATATCGTGGACTTGTATGCTACCCAACAGAATAATACCACCGCACGTTGATACATTTTATACGCTGAGAACAAAACACAATGTAGATGTGTCTGAATGTTTTAGATATCTTATTATGTTAGAGGATCATAAGTTTGGCCAGTATATCCAGTTTGACGACTTAATGATAGGAACTTGGAAAAAAGGTGAGGTATGGAGTTTCGACTCTACAGTTAAACACTTTGCAGTTAACGCTAGCAACGATAATTTTCATACATGCCAAGTTAGTACCATCAAATAAATATCATATGAACTACGCAAAATATATAGACTTACCCAACTGGAAACAACTACAAACGCAACTGCTAGAGTTTAGAAAAACTTATGGCAACATGGAAGCCTTATGGTGGAGTCATTCTACAGAAGAATTAGAACAGCACTTGCCTGATTTAATGGCAGCTTTTAAAACCTTAGGGTTGACTCCTAGACAGTTAATATTTTTTGTAAATTTAAACAACGACATTGAAATAGATGATCCTCTGGACCCTAGAGCTGTGTTTATTCATACTGATAGACAAGACGATCCTGTAGCAAGATTTGATTATGCTATGCCAGTGTTTACAGATTTCGATACATCAAACGCTATTAACATACCTTTAGAAAATTGCGATGGATCAACCACATTATTTTATCGATTAAAGAATGATAATCCAGATGTATATTATGCTGTAACGGACTGCGGTGGGCATAGCAAACATGATGTAGAGGAAGTCTATAGATTTGAATTAAATCGTCCAGCTATTATTAGAATAAACGTTCCGCATGCTGTTTGGAATCCCAATCCCAATCCCCGTATTGTAGCAACTATAAGATTTTACGAATCGACAGACCACTTACTTGATTAAGTAAGCAGGTATGGCATAGTATTCATTGCCAATTTTAATTTTCAAAAATTTAGAAGGTTGACTAGTATCAACATTTGTTGTTAATGCATCGGGATTGAACCCTACCGTTTTATCACTATTAACACGAAACACAATGTTAGCAATTCCCTTTTGATCCACAGTCTTAAATGCAAAGTAACTTGGAACTATTCCTGGTTGAATATTACCTTCAGACCCTACTGTTAGTTCTGCTGACCAAGCTGGTTGATTTTCACTGTCATATCCAGCGTAGAAAAACGAAAATATTTCATCGTTATTTTGCATAGCTTTTGGATCGGCAATAGTTCCGCGACTACGTATAAACCCAGCGTAGTTACTTTCGGGCACTTCGGTTGCATTGACAATATTAAACAAATCATAATCGTCAACACTAGTATAGCCTTCTGTTTTAATTACGATGCCGCCCGTTTTAAGATCGACGTCTAAAGATATTTTGTTCATACTGTAGTTATCTCTATAAATATCTGCATGGAAACTTTACCTTCAATTGGCCAGCTATTTCAAAAAGGAACCACACAAGTACGTGTAACCCGTGTAACAGCATTGTCTGGTCTTAATCGCTGGGTATATTATCGAGATGTAGATACGGATGAATTTCATTGTCAGCGTCTTGATTTATTTTTAAAACAATGCTCGTAAAAAAAGGACCCGAAGGTCCTTTTTATTTGAGTTAATATTAACTCCAGTTACCTACGTTAACAACTGTGTTAGAACCGATTGGGTTCATACGGAAATAACTGTTAGCAGTAATGCTTGCTGTGTTGGCCGCCGCCATAGCAGAACTAAATGCAAACTGCGGAATAAATGTACCAGCCGCATTAAATCTTACAATACCTTTTACTACAACGTTTCTATATGCGGGTGTAGTAATTGCACTAGTAACTGCTGTTAATGCCGCAGTCGATGAAGTAGTAATTGTAGGAGTTGTAGGAGTTGTAAATCCTGCACTGTTCTGTCCAACCATTGCTGAGTAACTTAAACTTGTTATAGTAGCTGTACCACCAAACGCTAATTGTAGTGTGTGCGATACTGCTGTACTGTTTGTATTAGAAATATTAAACACTAATTCAAATACATAACTAGTAGCCGCTGGTACAGTAATAGTTCCGTTACTTACAGAGTTGAATATCTGCTGTGCAGTATTAACTGTAGCAGTTGGGGCCCAACTGTTAGTTTGTGCTATCAAGTGATCAGTAACAACAACAGCACGGTTACTTGCTATTGGGCTACCATAGAAACTTGTACCGTCATATTCTACAACACCAGCTGCCGCAGTAGCTAAGTTAGCACCTGAAGTAAATTGCAACGGTGCTCTTGTAGTTGTACCTGCTGTAATAACAACTTGGTTTGAACGTACTTCAACTGGAGTATTAACACCGATAATCATGTTATCAATGCTACCAGCAGTTGTTGGTTGAATTACAACACTAGCTGATCCACTTGGACTAATAGTTACACCACCAGTACCGCTTGGACTAAATGTAATAGTTTGATTTGAAGTAGCCGCATATACGTTACCTTGTACAGTATTTTGTACGCCTGCTGTACCTAATGTAAGTATACCTGCTGGGCTAATAGTTACCAATGCACTACCGGTAATGCTACCACCGCTAGTGTAACTTGCTGTAGCAGTATTGCTATAACTTACGCTAGTTGTTGTACATGCTGTAACAGTTGCGCTGGCAGTATTATATCCGCTTGCACCACCTGTAATTCCTGAAACAGTAATTTGACTACCAACACCAAATGGTGGAGTTGATTGGCTAGCAAAAGTCAATGTTGCTATAGTACCAGTACCACTTGCACCAGTTACAGTGATAGCAGAACCTAAAACTGGACTAATAATTACGTTAGAATTAGATGGTGTAAATGTAACTTGGCTGTTAGCATTTAAACTTGTAAATGTACCAGTGCCTGGGCTAGTTAAACCGATGCTAGTAAAGTTACCAGCCGCCGCAACGGTTGTTCCAATACTTGGAGGACTTGCCAGATATGCACTAAAACCAGCACCACTAACTGTGCTACTTGCACTCAATGATGTAGTTTGTACACCTGCATTGGCGCTAATTGCCGCACCAGTAATAGTCATACCATTGCTAAAGTTAGCACTGGTTCCAAAGAATGGACTGTTGCTAGTCCATGCAGAGTTAGTTGAATTCCATAAAATGCTAGCTGGTGTTGCAGGACCATTTACAATAATACCTGCACCATTGGCCGCCGCTGAGTTAACAGCATTGTTTGCCAATGTAAGTGTTAAATCGTTTGTGGTAATTGTTGTATTGTTAACAGTTGTAGTAGAACCATTAACCTGAATGTTACCAGTGATGGTTAAATTACCGCCAACAAACACATCTTTAGCAATACCAGCACCGCCTGCTACTTGTAATGCACCTGTGCTGTTTGAAGCACCGGTAGCGTTAGCAGTTGATGAGTGTACTGTTGTTCCAGCAATGGTTAAATTGTTTACGTTGACTAATTGTCCTACACCGTGAATAGCTAATACACTGTTTAATGTACCGCTGTTATCTGCAACAAAGAAGTTAAAGTTACCCGGAACAATACCAGCACCTAATGTTCCTTCGCTAGCTACTGTTAATTTAGCAGATAATCCAGCGTTATTGTCTGTGCCATAACCAGCATATATGAATGAGAAAATTTCATCATTAGGATTTAAAGATGTTGGACTTGCAATAGTACCACGACTGCGTGAAAACGCCGCATAGTTACTGCCAGTTTGAGCATTAGCTGTTTTAATACTAAACAAGTCATAGTTATCTGAAACAGTATAACCTTGTGTTTTGATTACCAAACCGCCAGTGGTTAAGTTAGTATCCATCTTAACACTACCAAGCTCTGCATAACCAGATGCTACCACGTTACCTGTAATACCAATGTTACCTGTACCGTTGATTGAGAATGTGTTTAGATTTAAATTAGCACCAAGTCCAGTATTAGCAGATAGGGTAGTTGCTGTAATGCCACCGGTAATATTAATGCTACCAGTGCCTGTAATATTGTGACTATTAAGAGATAAGTTACCGCCCAACTGTGGACTAGTATCAACGCTAACTGAACTAATACCTGAAACTTGCGCTACGCTAGCATTAATAACACCGTTATTATAGCTGAATGTAATATTTGTATTGGTACCGTTACCTGCAATTAGGGCCGCACCTGCGTCTTGTTTAGCTTTAGCGGTTGAGTAATATAAATTTGTGCTACCTTGACCGACGTTATCTGTAGTTAAAACAACAGTTCCGGTTTGGCTATTAACGCTTTTAACAGGAGCGACTTGAGTTCCGCCGTTTGTAATCCCGTCCCCGATCCACAGATCTTTAAGATCCGTAGTATAAACTAACTCACCTTGGCCAAAACGAGTTGCGCTTCGTTGGGCATCGGTTCCTCTTCTGATTTGTAGCGCCATTGATATCTCCGTATACTGATTAGGGGCATGGACCCAGTTTCTTATATACTATTTATTCTAATGCGCCGTTTGCTATAATCAAAAAAATAGGGCCCTAAGGCCCTATAAAGTGCGTGTTAAACGTACCAAATTTCAGTAAAACCTTCGTCTTCTGTTGGCATTTCGAACCCATCAATCATGCTACGCATGACTTCATCTGGAATGTTCTTACCTGGACGACTTGCCAATCGACGTTCTAATTCTGCCTTTTCAGGAGTCTTAAACACGACAGCAATATGCTCATACTTTGGCAAAGTGTTGAACTTACGCTTACGGCTTGCCACAGTAGTTGAAGTTTGATCCCAAATTACATCCTTGTTGTTTGCTTGGCAAATTAATGCTTGGTTAGCCATCAATTTAACAGCAATTGGCATGTAATCTTTGAATACTTCGCTGTAAGTCTTACCTACTTTCTTAGCGTGATCTTCTACAAAATTATCTGTAGATACTACTGGAATATCCTTAGCCCACACTTGTTCTTTAATCCAAGTACTCTTTCCAGAACCTGGTACTCCAATCAATTGATAACACTTAGCCATTTTTTTGCAACCTTTCAATTTCATCTGCGGCTTCATCTAGTAAGTCAGCGATTCTATCCGGTTTACCTTCAATAGCCGCTAACCTACCCGGAATTTGCCTACGTATTTCTGCCCGTTTTCTCAAGCGGAACAATAAGCTCTGCTCTGCTACAGGTAAATGACTTTCGTCTTTCATAATGCCTCCATATAATTACGTACCCACGATAAACGAGCTTGCTCGTCCATAGCAGTATATTCTACAATGTTAGCACGTATAGCATCGACTAATGGGTAATATTCTTCATCTAGATTGTGCTTAATATCCTTGTTCAAATCCACTAACTTATCTGTACGTGGATTGCGAGCAACCCACTTTGAAGTTAAGTAATATGGGCTCTTGATCTTAGAACTTACGCCTTCATCTGTGTAAAATACATATCCTTCGTGCTTTGCTTCCTTTGCCAATCGTTCCAATTGGACCATGTTAGTTGTTATGCTTTCTGGAACAAAACATCCTAACTTATGCCCAAATTCCATCAATGTGAATGGATCGTGTTCAACTGCGGAATGCCATTCGTTTTTACGATAGCCTAAGATATACATACCTTCCTTTTCTGGAATTATGTGTGGGTCGTCCTTATGAACGCACTCAAACATAAATGTATATCCTTCCCAGTCCTTGCACAACTCTAAATACTTTTCAGCATTTATCAATTCACGTGCCATAGCAACGTATGGGCTGTCTGTGCTACCAGTAGTAGACACTAACAGTTCTCCCTTGTATATTGTTACAGATACCATAAAACCATTTACCTTGCGAAAAGCAGTTACCTTAGTATCAGTAGAAACTTTTGGAGCTTCTTTTTCGATACCGTAGTTGTAGATCTTTGTAAATGGATAAGCAACTAAGTTGAAGTCAGCATCTACGATTGATCCGCGGCACTCCGCAATAAAGCGGTTCCACAGTCCATCGTAGAATACTTTCTTCTTGTACTTTAGTACATAAAGTCCTTCACCAGCTTCCTTCATGTTAACTAGGTTTGAAGACTTTACATACTCCTTCAATTCATCCTTAAACATCTCAATCACCTTTCTGGTGGTGTCCTTTGATTTCTTTATCTTTGATCATACGGATAGCACGATCCATGGAGATTACAATTTCGCCAGTTGAGTCCATGCCCACGTCCAATGCGCGATACTTTTCCAAGCCGCTTGCACCACCGTGCAAGTGACCATGAAAGTGCAACGCACCTCTGTGCATTTGGTCCCACTCAGCGATTGGATAGTGAAACATAACAACCTTATGGCCGTTGTAGTTAATATCCAAATACTTGTGTACTTCCTTGAAAGACTTGCGGAAATTTACATCCATCAATGTCTTACGGTCGTGGTTACCTTCAATCAAAATCTTTGTACCGTTCAAACGCTTGATCATTCGACCAGCATCGCTACCTGACATGAACGCTACATCACCTAAGATGTAAACTGTGTCTTCGGGCTGGACTTTGTCGTTCCATTCCTCTACCATAGCATTGTTCATGTAGACAACATCATTATTAAATCGTGCTCTTGTCTCTGGGCAGAACGTCATAATGTTCTTATGCCCAAAGTGCAAGTCACTTGTAATCCATGTTTTCAATTCTTCCATTTTATTCTCCAACAAATTCCCTTACTGCTTCAAAACGAGTTGACGCTGGAACCCACTTAAATTGTTCACGCTTACGGTTAGCCTTTTCCCAATCAAAGTTAACCATAAACCATTCTTTTTCTGTGCTGAAAGCAACATCGCGAGCGAACTTAACGATGTGTACCCAGCGGCCATTGAATTTTGCAACTACCATCATACCGTTCTCCTTATTCTAAACGGCTTTGGATCTCCAAGTAAAATTGATGGTACTTGGCAATCCTAGCCAGGTCTTTTTCTCCGACACCCTTTAGTCTACGGATATCGCTGTTGTGACGCAAATCAGCCATTTTAACTTTCATTGCATCCTTGTTGCCAAAAACTTGTTGTTTGTAGTCTTCGTAGCTGTAACCTTTTTGTTTGGTTAGTGCTTCGATTCCAACAATAACACGTTCACTAATTCCTGCTTGACGTAAGTCTTCGTAAGTAACACTAGTATCTTCGATTACATCATGTCCTAGTGCAATACACATCAGTTCTTCGTCATCACTTTTTAAGTAGTGCATGACTTTTAAAGGATGCAAAATGTAAGGTTGTCCACCTTTATCAAATTGCCCGTTATGAGCATTAGTCACAATGACTAGCATCTTTGCAAGCATTTCACCTTTTCTCATTTTCGTCTCCTTATTAACTACTATATACATAGTATAACATCAAAAAAAAGCCTTGTCAATATAACAAGGCTTTTGGTGTTGTAATATTACAACAGTGTTATCGTTTCATTCTTTCGCTTAGAATTTGACAATCGATACACATTTTACAGCCTTGGACCGCTAGTTGACGAGCTTTGGGAATTTCTTCTCCACATTCCTCGCAATGGCTCAAACTTGGGCCACGTGGAATAGCCGCACGTACCTTTGCCACAGCATCTGCATTGGCAGTTACTGATAACAACTGTGCCATGTCGCTTTCTTCTAAATTGTCACCCTGTATACTTTCGTATTCTCTCATACCAGCTCCTTAAAAATCGTTTGTAAATGTACGCCAGTCATCGATGTTTGGCTTTTCGTCCGCATCATATGTCCAACCTAACGCTTTCATCATGCGATGCTTTACTAGTAAGTTAGGGCTACGGAATCTTTCAGTGTCTTGAAAGCCCATCATAACTCCAACTTCGCATACTGCACCACTACGACAAATACCTGCAAAGCAATGAACAATGACATCCATGTGATTGTCCAGTGCGTGTTGTAGTAATCGAACAAGCTCTGCGGCTTGCTCATGACTACATTTCATAGCTTCGTCATCAACGTGATCCTTTTCTTCTACGTCCAGGAATTCAAATTGATGAACTTCTTTAAATTTGTGCTTTGGTGTAGGAAACCAGCTAGCAGGATCCGCAATTTGGATCAGCATACTATTTTCTTTTACCGCAACGTGAAATCCTTTTGGAATATCATCTGCCGCACAATTTTGAATCCACGGCATAATGCCTCCTAATATACTTCTTTTACAATGTTATACTCTGTTGATGGCCATTTGGCTTTAAACTCATCTGTCTTAACGTATTCGTTATAGTCCTTAGCATTAAAAAATACTTTGGTGAACTCCGTTTTAAACGAACCCTTTTTGTTTATTGTTAAGTAAACCGATTTTGCTGTGCCTGCCATATAGTCCTTTGTTAATGTATTGATTCTTGTTTATCTACTTCGCATTCAACTACCCAATTTTTAAATTTGGTAAACTTGTTTACTTCTACACCTAGCCCAACTGCTTCGTTTACAAAGTGCTGTAGAAGAGCATTATACAATTCGTCGGGCATTGTATCCTTATCAAACTTAATTTTCATGTTACTTCCAAAGTTTAAGTAAGTTAATAAATTCTGGCCACTCATTATCGTGACGTGGGCAAAGTACAACAGCAAGTTCTGCATTGTCCATTCGGCTTTCAGTTACAATAACAGCACCATCTATTTGTTTGCACATGGCAAACTCTGCCGGACTAACAGCACAGGTGACCTTCTTAAAGCTCTTGGCCAGCCACTCGTTGTAGTCAGGGTCATCTTGATATTCCAAATGACACATAAGTCCAGCGTGTGCCGCGGCATTCATTGCCATGCCCACTGGCGTATCTTGTTTGATACAAATATACATCTTCATTCTTCAACTCCGAAATGTTGTTTAAACAGGTCGAGCCGGATACTGTTATCTTTATACACACGAGATACTTCAACACCGTTTTCTACTACGGTGGTCATATCATCCCAGATGATGGTAGCACGATAGTTTAACTCTGGCTCGTTCATTCTTCGAATCCTAAAACTGAAATTTTCTTAACCATATCACCTAACCGCAGTTCCACAGATAAACGACGCTCGTTTCCGTTAAACATTCCGTCGCTAACTACAGTAGTATTAGCAATTTCATTAAACAATAACTCGGCGAACTTTTCCAAATCTGTTTCTTTACCGTCCACAACAGGAACCATTGGATTGCTCATCAGTTGAGTAAATCGTAGTCCAGCCTGTTCAGCAAGTTGTCGAATCCGCTTGTTCATATCAATATCCTTCGTATTGTTCCAGTGTTCTTATTAGATCAGGTAATGCTCGCTTGTCTATGGTCAG
>Ga0214170_1000096_pt1 | contig 37273 bp, 42 predicted proteins | sample TroBogEpilimnion_2_FD_153008 | JGI IMG/M metagenome (GOLD analysis project Ga0214170, IMG submission 153008) | Freshwater microbial communities from Trout Bog Lake, WI - 27JUN2007 epilimnion | ecosystem: Environmental > Aquatic > Freshwater > Lake > Epilimnion/Euphotic zone | place: Trout Bog... | reverse complement strand
CAAGCTCCGTCTTGACTGGGAACTTTCAGCAGAGTCTCTTGAAGACAATATTGAAGGTCCAGATCTAGAGGATCACATTGCACGTCTTATGGCTACCCAAGCTGGTAACGACATTGAGGATGTTTTGATCAATGGTACAGGTACTGGTTCTGGTTTGCTTTCAGCATTCGCTGGTTTCCGTACACTCGCTCTTAACAACGCTCACGTTGTTGACGCAGCTGGATACGGTCTTGATAAGACAATTTTTAACCAAGCAATTAAGACAATGCCTCGTAAGTACAAGCAGCGTCGTAACCAACTCAGATTCTTCACAGGATCTAACTTGGTACAGGATTACCTATTCAACCTAACAGCTAACGCTGGTAACGGCAACCCATTTGATATCGCTTCAGGTATCATCCGTGGTGATGTCGCTGCTAACGATGGTGGTCCAGGTTCGGTAACCCCATTCGCATTTGGTATTCCAGTTATCAACGTTCCGTTGATCACAGAAACCCAGACTTACAATGGTTCAGCTAACACAGGAGATGTCCACTTGACATTCCCTCAGAACTTCATCATTGGTATCAAGCGTGACGTAACAGTCTATCGTTTGTTCCAACCAAAGAAGGACACAATTGAATATACACTATTCATTCGTGTTGGTTGCGTAATGGAAAACTATGACGCTCACGTCATCGTTAAGAACATTGCAGTTGCAGGCTCAGTAATGTCTACCCCATCATTTGGATCAGCATACAATGGTTCAAACGTTACAGGTGGATTGAACGGCGAGACATACTAATTTTTAATTAGTTGCAAGGCGGGGAGTTACTTCGGTAGCTCCCTTAGCCATTTAATGATATAATTAACAAAGACGAGAGGAAGTCAAATGTCATTTACAGATCTAAAAATTACAGAACTAAGAAAAGCTGCAGATTCATTTGGTATTGATACCAGCGAATTTAAAACAAAGCCAGAAATTATCGCTGCCCTAGAAGAAGAAGGCATTTCATGGCAGATGTATGCTAAATTTGACAATGCAGAAAAACAGGATATTGAAGTTCCAGAGATTGAAAAGAAAAAGAGAGAAAGCAAAATTATGGGAAAGACAGCAAATCAAGTACTAGTAAAGATGGAAAGAATGAATCACTCATATCAAGTAGGAGTTTATACATTTAGCCAAGAGCATCCATTTATCGCTATGTCAGAAACAGAAGCTCAAAAGATTTTTGATACAGAAGATGGTTTCCGTCTTGCAACTCCTCGTGAGGCACAAGAGTACTACGCTTAAAAAATTAAATAGGGGGTGTTCTGATTGCAAACAATCAACACAAACAGCCAGGAAAAGATTTACCTAGAAGTATATAATAATGGATCACTATCACAAGCTGATAGCCTACCTACATTATCTATTTATAACGCAGATAGCGACATATATAATCCTGGAGGAGTTCTAAGTCGGAACCCCCTTTATACAAATTTAAATGCTTATGATGAGCCAGCAACTGGCGTATATTCATATCAACTAACACCTAATATTACAAGCTCAAACATGGTGCTTGAGGTTGTATGGACATATGTTCAAAACGGTGTTACAGTTAATACAACAGACTATTATGCAATTGAAACTCCATACGCTTCTATTCCAGAAACTATGGACTTTTTAGGATATAGCGGAACTGTTGGTGCAGCCAACTATCTTGATCCTAATACAATAATTAAAACAGAAAAGATGGCAAGAACCATCATTGAAGGTTATACAGGAATTAAATTTTATAAGTATTATGGCGGTCAAGAGATTTATGGAATTGGTGCAAATACAATTCAGTTGACTGAAAAAATGCTATCTTTGGACCAAATCTATGAAAATGAAATCTTGGTCTATGATCAAACTCAAACCCCAGTATATGATACTTTTGGGTATAACACAGAGATTAGCCCATCTGGATATCAGATTCGTATCTGGTTCCCAGGATGGCAAGATGGTTGGAATAATGAAATGGATCCAGAGATTTATGAGTATGGTCGTTTCAGAGATAACTACCTATATCGCTTTGTAGGACAAATTGGCTACAACTATGTACCAGAAGATATTAAACTAGCTTCAATGCTTTTGCAGCAAGATATTATGTCAAACGATTACAATTGGAGAAACAAGTATTTGTCACAGGTTAACTTGAGTGAAATTTCATTCAAGATGGCAGGCGGGGCATTTAATGGTACAGGAAACGTTATGGTAGATAACATCCTAGATCAATACCGTAAAGCAAATATTGTTATAATTTAATGTTAAATAATCTCGTATCATTTGCAGGATCCATCATGAATATGAACGCAGATGTTTATGTTCAAGAAAATACTCAAGATGTTAATACTGGAGAGATTACCCGTCAATGGGTTTTTTCCCAAACTATTCAATGCAGAATTGAACCAGTAAAAGCACGTGGTGCTTCTACAAGAACTGATAATAAAACTTTTGGTGCTACATCTGATGAGCTATATAACGAAAAGTTTCAGCTTAAAATGTATGCCTCGCAACTTCTAAGCAAGCGTTGGCGTATACAAAATATTAGAACAAATAAAGGTAAATCAGTATTTGTTGAAATTGACAGGACTGGTACCCCAGATACTATTTTTGAAGTAATGTCCTCACACGCAGTTGTGGATCCATTTGGATCTATTTCATATTATGTTGCAGTACTTCTAAGGACTGAGCTACAAGATGACAGTCAAGCTTGAGGTTGATACAAAGCAACTCGTAGAAGCATTAGATGATTTAACTGTTGGTTTACAGGAATTAACTAAGCCAAAGGTTCTAGATCAGATATCAAGAGCTGTTTTTACAATTACAGGTGAAAGATTTGTAGTTGATGTTGATAACTATGCAAGATTAAACCCAAAGAAAATGCACCACGTTTATGAGTGGGGTAAAATTGGAGATAAGAATGCAAGGCTTTTTGTTTTAGAAAGAGCATCTGTGCTTGATGGAACATTATTAATAACTACAAATTTTTTAAAATCTAAAATGCCAGTACCTATAAATCCAGCTTTATTAAATCCAGGAAAAACTGGTAGAGTGGTTTCAAAAAGTAGTATTTTTGCAAATAAAGCAGAAGTAATGGAAGCGGGTAATCCAGTTTCTTTTCAAGCAAAAAGAGTATTAGCTTTTATGGGTAATAATGGAATAGCATTTATAGCACCAGGAACCCAAATAAATATCTTGCATCCTGGCGGTATACAAACAAGAAATGCTTTTGCTGAGTATCTTCTTGAATGGTATACTAAAAAAGGTAATGCAATTATGGATTCATCTGGGTTGTATGAGAGAATAGCTAATGATGTATCAAATGTTTTAAATTCAAGTAATTCGGGAGCTGCAGCAGTTCAACAAGCTGTGACAAGAATTGCGGATAGTTTGGACAATGGAGGAGTTATTAAATGACGGTTGATTATTCAAGGGTGGCAGCCACAGATGTAAGAAATGTTATATGGGCACAGCTAAAATCTTATGGCATATTAAATGCCAGCGACTATACACCTCAGGGTGCAAATGGCTTTACCTCCCCATTATGCCCAATTATACCATCACAGCAAGTACCAGAATTTAACAACTTGCTACCAGGCAAAGCTTATATTACCTATGACATTGTTCAGAGAAATACGGGGGTTCAATGGTGGATCTCAGAAGAAACAATGGTACTTCAGATTATATCCAGAAGTAATGCCCAGATCCTTACTATATCTAACTTTTTGACAGACTTTGTTAGAAGATATGAGCTATCTGCTGCAGATATAAACAATTATGCTGAAAATGTATCTAGCCCGTTTAAGTTTTTATACTGCAAGTTAGAAGGAGCAAATCCAGTTCAACCATTTCAAGATGAAGGTGGATTCATGAGCGGTGATTTCTCATTTATGTATACATATACAAGATCTGTAGACGAAGGCCCTAATTATACAGGGCGATATGTCTAAAATTTGAATTATTTTCAATAGGTGCTATGCTTTTCTATGAGGAAAGAAATTGCTTTAATTTTTGTTTGTTTTAATTTAAAATAAATAAGGTGGTGAAATAAATAAATGGCTCTAAATACTAAGAACGTAATCGTGGGTGCAGCAGCACTCTTTACTAGCGTTGGTAACAACTCTAACAATTTTGGTCGTCCAGCAACTGATGCTACGACCCTAGGTACTTTGTTCCCAGCTGGTACACCAGCTCGCCAAGGTCTTCTTGCTTCTGCAGGAGCAGCTAACGGCGGATATCGTGAAGTAGGTTTCACAAATACAGGACTTGAGATTTCATACGAACCAACATATGGTGAAGTTATGGTAGATCAACTTTTGGACGCAGCTCGTATTTTCAAGCAAACCCTTAAGGTTTTGCTTAAGACAGAACTTACAGAAGCAACTCTTGAGAATCTAACATTCTCATGGGGTCAGATGGATTCTTACTATGTTGCAGATTCTGCAAGCACAGTAACATCAAAGCCTTCATTGGTTAATAATGACACTTCACTTGGAAACTCAGATGCCCCAGCAGCAACATTGAACTTGGCTGCAGGTGCTCTTGGTGATACTCCAGTAGAGCGTGTGCTTATTGCAGTTGGACAAGCTCCAGCTCAGATTGGTACATCAGCTTCATTCTCAGATCCAGTAGGTGCATCAAGTTCTTATTCAGTAGGAACTGGTTCACAGACTTCTGTTAATCGTAGCAAAGAGCGTGTATACGTAGCACGTCGTGTTGTTTCAATTGATACAACAATGCATGCTTTGAAGCGTGACGCAGCAACAGTGTTCCCAGTGAACTTCCGTTGCTTGCCTGATTCTGACTACAAGTATGCAGGTTCAGAATATGGTGTAGTTATTGACCGTGTATACGGCACAAACTAATCTATAAAATACAACTTAATATAGAATTTCAAGCCCCGTCAGAAATGGCGGGGTCTTGAATTTGTCTTCACCAATTATATTGGTATAATTTAACTAACAAACAGAGGAGCTATAAATTGGCAACAACAGTATATGATGTAGTAGAAATTGAACTAAGTGATGGAACATCCATTACTTTAAAACCGCTACCTATCAAACAGCATCGCAAGTTTATGGAAATAATTAATAGCATGCAGGCATCAGAAGATCAGTCAGAAGAAGCTGCAATGGATATATTTATTAGAGCATCTATGGAATGCCTAAAGGTAAGTAGACCAGATCTAGGAACAAATAGAGAAAATTTTGAAGAAGTCATTGAGATTCCTACAATGATGAAGATCCTTGAAGTATCAGGTGGTTTAAAACTAACTGACCCAAACCTTCTGGGAGCGGCTCTAGTTGGGACGAACTAGATCTAAGCTCCTTAGAGTCTGAAATTTTTCTTCTGGGTCACTGGAAGAATTTTGATGAGTTAGAAACTAACCTTTCTATACCAGAATTGTTAGCAATACTAAATGCATCAAGAGAAAAAGAAAAGAGGGACAAGACATTCTTTGCAGCAATAAATGGCATTGATCTTGAAAAAGAAGAAGAAGAGCCAGAAGATATTACAGCTCTTAAGAATGCTAGAATTGCTTCAGATGAAGGTTTTGGAATAGGTGAAGGTCTTGGCTTTATGGAACTTTAGAGGAGGTGAAAACTAATGGCAAAAATAGAACTTAATATAGTTGCTCTTGGTGATTTCTCTTCTGTTAATTCCCAAATTAAAGCTCTTCAAGCACAAGTTGAGCTTTTAAATAATAGCGTAGGAAACGTTTCTTTAAGCTCAAACCTTTCAAAAAGTCTTTCTAATATAGCAAATGATTTTACAAATGCAATGACTGCAAGTGGAAAGTTTAAGCTTTCCACTGTACAAACAACCACAGAACTTGAAAATTTTGGAGCATCGCTTCAAAAAGGAAATCTTGGCCTTAAGAATTATTTTCAAATTCTTACCAATCAAAATACCTCTGCGACCCAGTCTGTAAAAGCCCTTGCACTTGAGCAGACAAAACTTCAAAACTCTATAGTAATGGCAGACCCTACAAAACAGGGTTTTTATTCTGTACTTACTCCAACTAAAATTGATGAAGTTGCAAATGCAACAAAGATTGCTGCAAACGAACAAAATATTTATAACATTGCAGTAAATAAAGGGTCTCAAGCACTTATCAACTGGGGTAAAAATACACAGTGGGCGGGTCGCCAATTAACAGTTGGTATGTCTATGCCATTAATATTGTTTGGTTCACAGGCAGTATCTGCCTTTGATTCTGTTAATACAGCAATTACACAATTGCAAAAAGTTTACGGTGAAGGTCTTACACCTCCTAGCCAAAATTCAATTAATCAAATTTCACAACAAGTTCTAGCACTTGGAAAGAATATGGCTAGCACTTTGGGTATTACTCAAGAATTTACAGTACAAGTTGCAACATCATTTGCTGCTATGGGTAAGATGGGTACAGATCTTACAACAATGACTGAACAAACAGATAGACTTGCAAAGCTTGGAAATCTTGATCAGCAAACAGCAACAAATGCTGTTATTGCTCTTCAAAATGTTTATAAGCTAAGTACTACTGGATTAGCAGATGCAGTTAACTATTTTGGTGCTGTTCAAAAGCAAACATCTCTTTCAATGACAGATCTTGTTCAAGCAGAGTCTAAGGTTGGTCCAATTATTGATCAATTAGGCGGAACTTATAAAGATACTGCAACTATGGTTCTTGCTATGAAAGAAGCGGGTGTTCCAGCAGCACAAGCAGCAAACGCACTTAAATCTGCATTTGCATCTATTATTGCTCCTACATCAGCTGCTAATAAAGAGTTCGCATCATTTGGTATTAACCTAGCAAACATTAAAAATGCTGGTGGACCTGTTCAAATGATTGAAGCTTTGCAATCAGCTTTAGCACCATTGCAAAAGATGCAACAAGAACAACTTATTGAAAAGCTTTTTGGAAAATACCAGTTCTCTAGAATTTCAGCATTGATTGCTAACTTTAACCAAGGCCAAAGCCAAACAGTTAATGCTATTAAAGTTGCTAATGCTTCATCAGCACAGTTGGCGGGACTTGCCAATCAGGAATTAAATCAAGCTACATCTTCACCATCTGCACAATGGCAAAAGGCTATGGCTACACTTAAAGCAGACTTGTATCCAGTTGGTCAAAAGATTATTGAAATTGGAACAGCAGTATTAAGATTTGGTAATGGTGTTTCAAAACTATTCTCAGGACTTCCAGGTCCAGTTAAAACTGTTATGGGTGCATTAGCAATTGGAGTAACTTTATCGGGTCCAATCATCATGTTAACTGGCCTGTTAGGAAACTTTGTTGGTTATTTGGTAAAAGGAATTTTTAATCTCAAGCAGTTAGCAACAGGTGGTAAAACCCTAGGACAATTACTAACTCCAGAATTGATAGCTGCACAAAATGCAAACAAATTGTTTAATGATGGATTGGTTTCAAGTGTTGATGAAGTAGATTTGCTAACAGCTTCTATCAATAGACTTACAGAAAGTTTATCTCAGCTTGTATCAACAATGAATGTTGGTGCAGGAGTTAACGATTTGACAAGTGCTGTAGGTGCTGTAGCTACTGCTGAAACAAGAATTTACGAGCAAATGTCAATCCCAGGATTTGCAACGGGCGGTATTATCAGCGGACCTGGCACAGGAACATCTGATAGTATTGTAGCAAGAGTATCATCTGGTGAATCAATTTTAACTGCAGCACAAACAAAGAAATTTTATCCATTAATTCAAGCAATAATGAATGATAATGTCCCAGGTTTTGCTGATGGAGAAATTGATTTTAGAAGACAAAATAAACGTGGTCAATCATATGATACAGATCTAGCACATGCTGGAGAAATGTCTTTGTCAGCACAAAATAGATTGTTCTCAGAACATCAAGGTTTTTCTGAATTAAATGCAAGTGGTTTAGGTTCCGTTGAAATACTTGGAAAGCAAGTGGGAATTCAAGGTAAAGGTGTTAATCGCAACATGGGAAGAGGCCATGGCGGTGTGACAGCAGCAGAGATGTTGGCGGACATGCAACAAACTGGTTCAATGAAATTTGCAGAGGGTGCTGTAAATGGTGGAATGCCTGCTAATAGAATTAAAGATCCTGCTATGCAAAAAGCTTTGGTTGATCTTGATGTACAAGTAAAGAAAAATGTTGAACTTTGGCAAAAAGATAACGGCGACAAAAAGATGTTCAACAAAGATTATTATGATATTATTGAAAAATCTAAAGATCAAATTAGAAAAGAAAGCTCAGCTCATGCTGAATTAGTTGATTCTTTAAATAAATCAAATGATGAGTATGGCGGATATAGAGTATTAATCAAGAACGCTAGAGAAAAACTTTCTCAAGTAATTTCTAAAATGGGCGGTACTATTGATGGAACCCTTGTAAAACTAAAGGGAGATGCAATTGGTGAGCTAAAATCCAAAAATATGGGTGCTGGAAATGCTAGAGAAAATGTTGAATACATAAACGGAGAACTAGTTGGAGGAAAATCTGTTAGTGGCCCAAGCTTTAATATGTATGGACCATCTAAGAGTAATGCTGCAGCAATTAATGCTGCAAGAAATGAAATTAATAATATTACTCAGCCTTTAAGAGAATATATTCAAAATCAAGGAATGACAATAGCACAGTTCTTTGGACAAGGATTTAATAGTGGTCTTACTGAACAAATTCCAGAACTTAAAGCTGTTGTAGAAAAATTTGGTACATCTGCACCACAAGAACTTGAATCAATTCTTGAAATTGCATCACCATCAAGATGGGGCATTAGAATTGGTCAAATGTTTGGTAAGGGTGTTCAGGTAGGTGTTCAAGATGCAATCCCTGGACTTGAGGCTGCTGGAGAAGAAGCGGGAACAGCTTTGGCAACATCTACAGAAGAGGTTGTTGCAAGTCCAACAATAGGTTCTAAAATTAAAGGTCTGCTAACCAAAGAAGGTGGCGGAATGAATTTGGGCGGAAAGATGATGGCATCTTCTGCTATCATGACAATGGGCCCAATGCTAGCAAACCTTCTTCCAAAGGGAAGCAATATTCAAGGTATGGCTTCAGAAACAAGCACCATGGCTGGCATGGGAATGATGTTCGGTCCTTGGGGTGCAGCAGCAGGTGCTGCATTAGGTGTTGTAGTATCTGGTTTTGGCGATCTAATGAAAGCAGAAAGAGAACATCAAGCTACAGTTAAAGCATCATTTACTGAATCAGATGCTGCAATTAAAATGTTTGGTGGAACTGTAACATCAACAACAGTTCCAATTATTCACTTTGCACAGCAAGTTGAGTCTGCTGGAATTACCAGCAAAAAAGCTTTAACTCAAATTGAACAGATGTCTAATGCAATTGGACAATTAAGTTCTTCTGATCCAATGAAAAAAACAGCAGATTCAATTAAAGGTTATGGAGATAATGTTAAAGCAGTTGTAGGAACACTTAAACAATTTGCAGCAGCACAAGTAGCTTCTGGTATGGATCCAAAGGGTGTTCAGAATATGGTTGCAGCAATGCTTCAATATAGTGGACAAACACAATTTTTAGGTGCTGCATTAAAAGAAATTATTCCAGCAACACAAAATGTAGCAACAGCACAATCAACACTTATTAGTAAATTAGTTTCAGCAGAAGGAGCAACAAATGCTGAATATGAAGCAAATATGCTTTTGGGTGGGTCGTATAAAGATTTAGATGCAGGAAGTAAAAATCTTGCAGATGGATTATCAACAGTTGCAATGGGCATGTTTAGCACTACTGCAGATGCAACAGTATTGACTGCTACTGTAAAGAATTTAAATAATACTCAAGTTGATGCATATACAAGTGGAACACTTCTTGCTGCAAAACTTAAGGATATGGGCCAAACAGATCTAGCAAATAGACTTTTAGAAATAAATGGATATGTTAAAAATACTGGTATATCATTCTTATTGGCAACTGCACAAGCAGATGGGTTTGCAGCAAGTATTGATGAAATTAAATATGCAGCAAGCAACCCGCAAGCACTTGCTGAATTAACAGATCAAGCAACTAAGTTTGTAGCAGCATTTAATGCTGCAGCGTTAAAATCAGCAACAGATGCAGCTATTGCTTCAGCAAAAGCAATCAAAGCAGCACTAGGTACTGACGGTACTGGTACAACAAATACAGCAACTCCAACAGAGAAAAAAATAATGGATGCGTTGACAAAACGTATTGATGCTGAAGATAAAATAAATACATTGATGCAAAAACAAAACCAAGCTGCTAAAGATGCTCTTGATTATGCTACACAACAAACTGATGTACAAAATAAAATTAGACAAGCAATGGCAGGCGGAGATTATTTAACTGCTAATTTGCTACGTCAACAAATGGCATCAAATACAGATCAATATAACATGAATGTTATTTCTAATACCAATCAGCAAATTATTGATACTGGTAAGCAGATGGTTGCAGATGCTCAAGCAACAATTGCAAATAATGGAAGAGTAAGTGCTGCAGATCTTAAAGCAATGTCTCAGTATCAAACAGTCAATACCCTTGGTTCTTATAATCTTGGAACTATTTCAACACCCGCTGCAGTATCTTATGGAAGTGCTTCTCAAATGGGAACATCTCCAGCTGCTACCCCAGCAATTAATATTGTTATTAATGGAACAGATTTAACGCAATCACAACTTCAAGCTGCTGCACAAAATGCAGTAACAAATGCTCTTACACAAGCAGGAATTAAACGTGGAATGTCAGTAAGTACAACAAAGGTCGGGGGTGGTTGATAAATGCAACTACAAGCAGGAATACAAGTATCATTAGATCAAGTAACTTGGTATAAACTAACTGATCATAATCGCCAACCAATTAAAATTGCTTATGAAATTGTTGATAAAACTAATCGTATGGCAGACGGAACTTTAAGAAGATATGTTATTGCTAATAAGCATAAGATAAGTTCGTCCTGGAAAGATGTACCAAGCTTAACTACAAATGCAGTAGATTATGTTGTTGGAGATTCAACATCAGGAAAAGCTGGTGCTTGGATAAAGTCATTCTATGAAGCAAATGTTTTTAACCCAGTATATGTAAAACTTATTATAGCTGGAGAAACAAATCCTTCTGCAGATGCAATTCCAGATGACAGCACATATTATTCATCATTTAATGCACCCACCTCTTCAACAATATACACAACATACATAACTGCTTTTGATTATACCCCAACAAAAAGAAATGCTGGTGGCGGTAATCTTGGAACTGGTTACGACCTAGTAGACGTTACTATAGAATTTACGGAGGTATAATGCTAGGTACTTCTGTTGTAAAACAATACTTTTCATCAGGTACAGAGCATAAAGTAATTCCATCTGTTTCTGCTGAATGGAATTATAATTTGTTTTATGCCCCATATGCTACTTTTGCAGGTAATGGAAATGAGATTTCAACATCATGGACAAATCCATCAAGTTGGAGCACAACAAATTGTACCGCTACATATGATACTTCACTTGGCAGATCTGCAACAGCATACAATGATAAATCAGCGATTAAATTTACAACAACTGGACAACAAGGATCCGCAGTAATAACCTTATACCCAGCTGGCGGGGCATCAACAACTAATGCTTATAAAATTACTTTTTATGCAAAGACAGTTGAAAATGTTGAAGTTAATTTATCTGCATTGACTTACTTAGATAGTCATAGATCTTCTTCTTCTTCACAAACAATTGATGATACTGTATGGACAAAGTTTGAAGTTTACATGACTTCTCTTCCTACAGAAAATGCTTATAGTTCTTTTACCCTGACACTTGATTTTACTTCAAGAGATACTACAATGGCATCTCAAGTGCAATCAGCACCAAGTACTTATAATGTTCTTATTGATCAATTTACAATTTATCAAACTACTGAATTTGATTATCAATACGGAACTACTTGGCCTACAGCTTCACCATTTTATATTTTTAGACCAGGTGAATCATATGTCCCATCAGGAAATGCACTAACTCCTCTGCCAAGCAATTTTAGACAAATTAAAACACAGTTTAATAATTCTGGATATAACTGGAATAACCAGTTCATGCCTTGCAGTCCAGTAACATTTCACCCACACATTCTTGGCAGTGCTAATTCAAACCCAGTATTTAAAAATGGAATAGTTTCAGATTACACAACCTATAAGTATTTTGTTTCAGATGGTAATACAAACTCCATAGGTGCTTTTTATGATACTCTCCTTGCATCAAATAAGATAGTGTTAAAGTTTAATATTCAATATTTTACTCCAACAAGTATGACTATAAATCTTTATAATACTTCCACAAACTATAGCTATTCTTTAAATATAACTAATTCAGATATTAGCAGTGCAGGCGTATGTATTATTTATCTACAGCCCAACGGTTCTTGGGTAACAGCAAATAATGGCGGGGCTTGGACAACAATGCCTACATTTAATAATACAACTGGAGCAATTACTTTATCTCAAAATATTAATAAGATTGTTGTTACACAAAATTCAGCATCTATAAATCCAGCATATAGTAATCCTGCAAGCGATATTACTTCAAATACCATGAATGGCGTTAGCTATCCAGGAAGATATTCTCAATATCAAGCTGATATGACAAGACTTCAGGTAATTGAAATATCACCTAGAATTGAATTAGATTTATCAGGTTTTCTTGTTGATGTTGATACAAAAGTAGAATTAGACAATAAGCAAAGTCCTCTACCAATATCCGCCATATCTGCTAATAACGCTACAATTCATCTTACAACAATTCCTTTGTCAGTAAGTAATTCTCCCCTAAGCATTTTTTCAAATAACTCTTCAAGTTCCCCGCTTGCTGGACTATTTAAACAAAATGTTAAAATAATTATTAATTATATTGTTAAAGATAATCTTTCTTCTATCTCTTCACAATATAGCTTAACTTCGCCAACCAGCACTGACTATGTTGTATCGGGTGGAGTTTATTATTCAGATACATGGACAGCACAAGATCTTGAAGTAATAGAAGTAGTTGCTTATGATATAACAAAATATCTACAGTTGATATCTCCAACAGACTATGTATCTCAATCTCAAGATGTATTTAAAATAATTAGTAATATTTTAGACTTTGCTGGATTTACAGACTATGATTATGACAGCCTTAGAAAAGTTACTTTAAGCCAAAATACATTGGTTGATGGAACAGTATTAACAAACAAACAGCCCATGGAATCTTCTTTCTATTATACAGACGGGTTGCAGCAAAAAGTCTTTGACGTACTAAGAGAACTATTTGAAGTTTATCAAATTGGAGCATATATAAATTCATATGGAGTAATGGAATTCTTGAGCTTAGATAATATTCTTGGCAATACAACTCCAAACCTTTTAGTTCATAATGGATCAACACCAGTTGCAATAACTGCTCCAACATATACTGATAATTTAACAGTAACATCAAATATTACTGAAGATACATATGTGGAAACAATTAAGTCTAAAATTGGAAAAGCCACATTAAAATATAAGATACCACAAATTAATAAAACTTTTGATATACAAGGACTTGCTAATACTCAAAATCTTTCAACAACATTAATTGATAAAAATGATATCTTGTGGCAACCAGATAAAGATTCAGCAGTACCATTTAACTTTTTAAATCAATCAATCAGCACATATTCTCAAAATTATTTTTATCTAAATCCACAAGATTTGCTAAGTCCGTTTACTCAGTTCCCGCTGGACCAAGACGGTTATGCAATTATTGAAGGTGAAATAGTAACTTTTAGCGATAAAGAATTTAATTTTAGTATTACAAATTCAAGTGGTGTTACCTCTAACTATACAGCAATTATAGGAAATCAATCTGATTTGCAAACAGCTGTATCAGATTTCTCTGCTAGGGCGGGTTTGAGTGGAAATGTTACATATACTCCAACAGGAAAAATTGCTAATATCCAAAGAGGAATGTTTAATACTCCAGTAAGAACACATAATGTAATTTCTAATACGAATGCTTCAACAGACCCAAATTCAGTATATTCAAGAATGCAAGTTTATTCAGGACTTAACCCTGCAGTTGTAGATAATAAAATCTTAATGCAAGCTTCTCAAATTGGAGTTAAAAGCATTTTGGTTCCTTTAGATGATACAAGTTCTTCACAGACATTAAGTTTAAATGATGGATCAAGCACTGGATCAACTTCTCTTGCATACAATACTTTTTCTTGTAAGATGGGAATAGGACCATTATCAGGAACTAATTTTCAAGATGGAGTGGGTGGCGGATTAGTATTTAATCTTGGCGGGAATCCAGTTTATGTTGAAATTAGATTTGATATGACAAATTCAACAACAATAGTAAATAAGAAAAAGGTTACTGTAAAGGTTCCACAGTATAGGCTTTATGTTTATAATAGCTCTGGCACATTGCTAGGACCAGATAAAGCACCACAACCTTACTATGTTATTAATCAAACATTGCTTAATGATTCAGCTGCTTATCCAGAAGATTCTCCTTTTGCAGAATTTGCAAAGACTGTTCATCTAAAATTTGTTGCTTTGCCTTCAAGAAATAATTTTAATAAATCATTTAAAATTTATTTAAATAAAGAAGAACTTGCTATTCAAACAAAAACCATTACTCTGGATACTACAGGACAATATGGAATTTTTACACACACAACAAACCAATCATCGGGAACAACTGGAAGTATACCTTTTACAGAATTGTATGCAACACAGACTGCTTTATCAGATGCTGGAATATGGTATCACTGGGAAATGCCAAGTTTTGCAAATACTCTTGCTTCAAAGCAAAAAGTATTTGAATTAAATTATATGATGCAGACAAGACCAGAGGTTATTGGTATAAGTTATTTTGATGTGCAATATCAGCTTGCACCCGCTATTAATGCTTATCCAGTACCTTCACCTTATTCTTGGTATTACTATACCAGTCCTACTGGTTCTACAACAACAATTACAAATACAAGTAGTGGCACTGTAGAAGTTCTTGAAAACATAAATGTACAAGAAAATTCTTTGTCATATTCAAATATTTATAATTCAGGTTTTAGGGGAAGAATGGCTATTATTAATAGCTCACCATCTTCTATTTGGATTAAAAAAACGGCGGATCAGGTAAACCCTATTGAAGTTAACTTCTTGGTAAATACAAATAACTTGGTTACATTAAGTAGTGAAATATCTATTGAAAAGATATTTGATCCAGCAAACATATCTCAAAGTATAGAAATCACCTCAAATTGGGTACAATCAGATAATGCAGCCTTAGGCATCTTGAAAAATATATTTAGGGCAAATGACGGATTTAGTCGTGATACAGAAATATCAATTTATGGAAACCCCTTGCTTGAAATAGGAGATGTGGTTAATGTTAACTATAGCCTAAAAAATATAGTAAATAAAAAATACTTTGTGCAGGGTATTGAACAAAACTTTACTCAAGGACTTTTAACTACTTTAACATTAAACGAGCTGCCAACCAGCTAAATGATATAATAAGAAAGGAGGAAATATGACTATATCAAGAAGTAATAGAATACCGTCAAGCGTACCATTAACAGTACAAAGACGGCATCCGCTATATATTTCCTCTACAGATCCAAGAAACAATAGTAAGTTTATTCTTCAGTATCCTGGAGAAGTAGTAGTATTATCTCCAGCAGATTATATAAAATATATTACAGCAGGATCAGTAATACCATATTCAGATGATTCAAATCTTGATAACTCCAATCCTGGTCAAACTGTATCAACTCTTCATCCTCCAACAAATTTGTATTGGAATCCAACTGACCCCAATGCATTATCAGTAGAAACATCAAGCTCTGGTAGTACACCATTGCTTGATATCACAATAACTTTTGATCCATCTGTTGATGATATTACAACGGATGGTGCAATTACATATGAGTTTGTTGCAACTCCTTCTGCTGCATCAACAGTACAAAATTCAGCAGCTACGGGCGGTACAACAAGTACAAATTCTTCAAATACAAGTATAACTTCTACTTCTACCTTAACTCCAATATCATCATCTACAATATCTACTGTAATAAAAACTTCTTCGCAAATTCAACTTAAGTGGAAAGCAGTAAGTGGAAATGGTATGACAAATTATGAAGTTACTGTAACAGGTGCAAATTTGCCAGGGGCTTCAGGACAAACAAAAAAAGTTTATTACAGCGGATCAGATCAATCAGGCGGTTATCATTTCTTTAGTTTGACGCCAACATCTGGAGTTTTTCACGGAGCATATAATTTTTCAATAGCAGTTCAATATGGAAGTAATGGATTATCTAAGGGGGTAACATATAATGGACACGTTACAATTTAAGGGAACCTATGTTTTTAGCCAAAATGGTAAAGAAATAGGAAGATCAGATAATCTTATTACTACTAATGGTAGAAAAGTTTTGTTGCAATACCTATCGGGTACCAGAAGTGATTGGGCTGCAGATATGTGCATAGGTGCATTAAACACCTCTGTTAATGCCCTAGATGTTGGTTTAAATTATGAAACAGGTAGATTTCCAGTTACTTTAAAAACATATCAGTCTGCAACTACTACAAATCCAGATTTGATTATAGTTAGAGCTACATTACCAGCAAGTCTTTATGCTAATATTTATGAGATTGGATTGTATCCAGAATCAAAAGTAACAAATGTTGCAAGTAGAAGTAATAATATAATTACTGATTTTTCAGATCTAACCAACTGGGTTGCTGGTATATCTGATAATACTCAAAGCATTACAAATCAGGGAACAGTTTTTATTACTGGTTATATTGCTCAAGGTACAGCTTCTCCAAGAATTGGCGGGTTTTCAGTAGATATCAGCCCTAATACTACATATCAAAACAATACGTTCAATATAAACTTCCTAGGTTATTCAGCAGTTGATACGCTAGATCTTTTAGTATACAATACAGTTGCTGGTAATTTAACATTAACACTTCAAGATTCTGTTGGTAATTCATATGTATTTAATTACACATTAACAACAAATACAGGATATCAATCTATAAGTGCAAATTTTCCCTCAAATATTTTCTTCACAAATCAAATATCATCTATAACCATTACTACAGATACAACTGCTGCCCTAACTTTGGATGCTATTAAAGCATCTGTAACACAAGAATTAACTTCTGAAGACTATATAATTAGTAAATCTTTGTTATCAAATCCAATAGCAAAGATATATGGCACACCTTTAGATATAGATTACTACGTACAGGTTTTGTAAGGGAGATATAAATGGCTGTAGGCTCAATAACAAACATAAGCATATCTGCTTATTCAACATACATTAATGTATCGTTTGCTAAACCTGCCAATACTACAAAATTCCTTGTAACCTTAATTGATCCAAATACTGGATATACATTTTATTCTAATTACTTTTCATCAGGAGATGCAACTGGAAATACAGTTACTTGTAAAGTAACGGGTGTAATTGCTGGAAATAGTTATATTGTTTATGTAACACCTTATAACGGAACAACTGCAGGAACTCAAAAACAATATTTAAATTCTGGAACAACTAACTTAGTCAAAGTTCCACTATCAACCACATCTTCACAATCTTCATCAACATTTAGTTCATCTGGACCAACAACAGGTGCAACTGGCAGCGGAGCAGTAAGTTCAGCCAGCAGTACTGGAACAAGTGCAAATGGCGGAACTGTAGCAAAATCTTCAGCTGCAGCAGCAAATACCCCTACGCCTGGAGCTGTAAATGCAACAGCACCATCTGATTTAAATGCACCAGGTAGAATTACTTTATCTGTAACTGCTTTATCTCCAAATACAACATACGATATTAAGGTTAGAGCAGTAAGTACAGATTCTTCTGGTAATACGATTTATTCTGATTACTCTACTCCACTAAATATAACAACTCCAGGGTATGCAAATGGAGGAAATTATTTATCTCTTAATTCAAATATGGATACACAACTTGCTGGCGGTTCTGTATGGGCTGGAACTTTAAGTTCAACAGGATCTGCTGACCCATTAGCTGGTTCAACAGATGGAATAACCCCAGCATCAGGACAAATATCTGGATCTGGTATACTTTTAAATCAATATGGTTTGGCGGGATACAATAGTGGAACCCCAGAATTCTATATAGATTCAAGAACAGGTAATGCTTATTTTGCTGGAACTATTCAAGCTACAATAATTGAAAGCACAGGTTACAATGGTCCAACTGATGGCTCATCATATTCAACATCTGGAACTGCGTTTAATTTAAATAATGGAAGTATAACTTCAGAAAATTTTAGAATTGACACATCTGGAAATGCATATTTTAAAGGAGATGTTTCTGCTGCAACAATTAATGGACAATCTGCAGTTTCTTATATAGGATCAACTTCAACACTTGCTGCACAAGATGCTGCAAATGGTGTAAATAAAATTTATTATTATAAAGGAACGGGAAGTTCTGCAGCTGGGGGCACGGCACATGGAAATGCTCCTGATGGTACCCAGTACTCTGTGACTGGCGGAACTGCAAATGGCAGTTCATCTACATCAGCATCATCTAATTTTCCAAACGGTCCACTTACAAGTCAATCTGGAGTAAGAAGTATAGATGGAGATACTTGGTTTGTTTATGATGGCAATTTAGTTATAATTGCACAATACACGTATAGCTCATCTGCTGGTGGATGGGTACAAAATAAAGTCGGTGGCTTAACAATTGCCAATATTGATGCTGGAGTTATTACAACTGGTGTTCTAAGTGCATCAATTGAAATTACTTCTCCTTATATTTCAGGTGGAATAATTAGTGGTGCAGTAGTACAAACTCCAGGATATATGCAAGCAGGTAAATATGGTTTAGCAATGACTAATACTGGATCAGATTCTTTATTTTTTAGTTATGGAACAACCCAAGTAGCATCAATGTCTGCATTTAGTACGGGCGGAATTTCAATTCAAAACTTAAGTGATACTTATAATAGCTCTTTGATAGTTGGACCAAGCCCTTCAAATGGATATTTTTCAGTTGTAAGTGTAAATAATGGAAATCCTTCATATGGTGGTTCATCAGGTCACTTAAGAAATATTTGGGCGTCTCCACTATCGTTAAATGCTTCTCCAACAGGAGGATCTTCAGGAGATATTTGGGTGGGCTGGTAAATGCCTGCTAATATAAATGCTGGTGGTACTTGGCAAAAAATATCTAAAATTTGGGCAAACGCTGGCGGTACTTGGCAACAAATTCAAAAAGGTTGGATAAATGCTGGCGGTACATGGGAATTATTTTATTCAGGTAGTGGTTTACAACCACCCGCTTCAATTTATGCATACCCTTTAACTGGCAATGAAATAGAAATTACTTGGGATCAAGCTATTGGAGATAATGGTTATACATTAACTTATGATCTCTATAGAAATACTACAGCATCGTCCCCGTCCTCTGGGTCAACACCTTTAGTATCTGGAATTTCTTATACTTCCTATGTTGATACAACTGTTACAACAGGTACAACATACTATTACTGGGTTAGATCAGTAGAAACAAATGGAACAACAACAAATAAATCTGTTTGGGTTGGACCAGCTTATGCAACAGTTGTTTCAGAATCTTCATTATCATTTTCATCAATTACATTTTCTAATTATACAAGTATAGGATACACAGCTTCTTGGACATATACAAACCCAACAAGTACAAATTTTTCTTATGTTGCTTTTGATAATGCAAGTTCTTACACTACTCCAAGTAACCCGTTGGGTTCTTTTACTGCAAATGCAAATTCATCTGGAGTTGCAGCAAGTATAACTGTATCATCTTTGCCCACAACTTGGTCTTCAGATACTCTTTATTTACAATCATCAGATGGATCTTCAACACAGACTGGTCAAGCTATTAATCCAAATCCAACAGGTTATGCAGCCTATGTTGATTGTACTGGAACAAGTGGAAATTATTTTGGTACATATGGAACTCCACCAAACCCTCCTCCCACAGGACATACATACACAGTTGGAACAGTACCTACTACAGGATTAACTTCAAATCAAATTATTGGTTATCTTGGAGTTCCAGCAGCTTGTTCAGGATTTTCAACACCTACACCAACTACAACAAGTACTTCTTCGCCTACACCTACACCTACACCAACTTCAACGCCTGCACCATGTCCACCGTCAACTGGCGGTCCATATACAGCAACAAGAGCAACTGATGCTACTTGTGTAGATTTGGGCTTAACTTATGTTTGCACATCTTCTAGCGGACTTATTCAATATTGTTTATCAGCAACTCCTACACCAACACCAACCCCTACATCAACATCTACATCAACGTCTACACCTACTCCTACATCAACATCTACATCAACGTCTACTCCGTCACCAACTTTGCCAGCTTGCCCAGGACAAGCAACAAATCCAACAAGTTATACATGTGCTGATTTAGGTCTACCTTATCTTGGAAATTATACACAATACAATATTCCTTATACATGGCAATGTTGTGGATCTGCAACACCAGCTCCAACTTCAACAAGTACCTCAACTTCAACAAGTACTTCAACTTCAACCAGTACCTCAACTCCAAGACCTACTTCAACTTCAACAAGTACTTCAACACCAGCTCCAACTTCAACCCCACAAGGATCATGTTCTGGTTGTGCCTGTATATGTGTAAGCGGTCACTGTACTACAAATGGATGCTAGTTGTTGACATGATCTATAAAGAAATGGTATAATAAAAAAAAGGATGAGGTTATGACTGTTAGAAAGATTGTATATTTAGATAAAGATAATGTTGTAATATTTCCATTTATCTATAATGATCAAAATGAAGCGGAAGCCAGGCTTTTAGCTGCAATAGATTCAAACCATCAATATATAGAAATAGATAATACTATACCAGCAGATTTTGGATGGAATTTTGACGGTACAAATTTGATTGACCCATCTGGTAGAATAGTAAATATAAATAAAGATTTTCCAAAAAATGTAACTAGAAAAATGATTTGTGTTGTTGAAGGGGAAGTGGCTGCAAGTATTCAGTACCCAGCTTATAACATAAAGCTTTTAAATGTTCCAGAAAAATTACAAGATAATCCAACACATGTTGAGATTGACCCTTCCGTAGATGTTAAAGTTGGTTGGAAATATGATGGAGAAAAGTTTTATGATCAATCGGTTAAGGAGTAAATAGTGTCTGAAAAAAGTGCATGGCAAAAGTATAAAGAAAAACTTGGAGAAACAAGACCTTGGGATGTTGTAAACCCTAATACAGAATGGGATTCTGAAGAAGGTGAAAAAAGATATGAAATTTGCAAAGCTTGTCCAGAACTAATTAAATTAACAAAACAATGCAAAAAATGCGGTTGCTTTATGAATGTAAAGACAAAAATGAAAGAAGCAACTTGCCCAATAGGAAAATGGTAATTAGATGTTTGAATTTGAAGAACTTGCCACGGGTATTGTAAGTTATACCAATGTAATTGAAAATCCAGAAGATTTTATTAATGATCTTGAAGGATTGGTATTAATAAATAATTTAGCTTGGGCGGATGCTGGTCAACAAACTGGTTATGAAAATGGTGTAGTTAAAAGCATAAGAGATTGCAAAACAATATCTTTGCCTCCTATTGATAATAATCAACCATTAAGAGAAACTACCCCTTATGCACAAGTAATGGTTCATGATTTTTTAAATGAATCTTTGTATCCCGCAATTAATCATTATAAAAATTTATATGCAGCATCCCAATGGGCTGATTCAGAAGGATGGCAAATATTAAAATATGGTAAAAATAATCATTTTATTAATCATTATGATGATGCAAAATCTTATCCACGCACAGTATCTATGAGTTTTTATCTAAATGAAGATTATGAGGGCGGGGAAATAGAGTTTGGAAGATTTAATTTAAAGATTAAGCCAAAAGCAAATCAAATAATTATGTTTCCGTCAAACTATATTTATAATCATACAGTTCATCCAGTAGTATCTGGCACCAGATATGCAGTAGTGGCATGGTGGAATTAATTAAATGTCTCAGATAAAACTAATTCAGCTGGATCCAAATGGTTTATGTAATTCTGGCTGTTGGTTTTGTCCAGTAGCATATTCTCCTAATCCAGAAATTGGTAAAAAGAACATGCCCTTAGAAACATTAATAGATATTTTAATACAAATAAAAAATGGAATCGGCGATTTTGTTGCTTCAGATTTTACATTTGTTTATACCGCCCATTACAATGAAGTTCTTTTATACAAAGATTTTGAAGGAATGCTAAAGGTGATGCGTGATTTACAATTTAGAACTATGGTTTTAACAAATGGTATTCCACTTACTCCAGAAAAAACAGATTTAATAAATAATTATAGAGATGTTGTTGATTTAATTAATTTTAATGTACCTTCAGCTAATGCGGACACATGGGCAAAAATGACTAATCGCAATCCAAGAATACATGATAAAATAATTAACAATATTTCTTATGCTACACAGGTTTTGCCACCTCAAATGTTATCTATACAGATAAATGGGATTAATGAAAGCTCTTTGCCAGAAAACGGTGGTTGGATGCAACCACTTGAAAATGCACCAAAACTAAATTTATCAAATACTGACGGAGATTTAGCAACAGCATTTAATGATTTTAAAAGAATATTTCCCAACATAAATGTTTTTACAAATTCTGGGCTGGTGGATCGTGCAGGCAACCTAGATGAAAATAGAGTAATGACTAATATGCCAGCTATTGAAAGGTATAATAAAAAGGGAAGCAAAGTTATAGGATGTAGCAATATGGGAGATAGAACTCAAACCTGGCTACATATTAATGCAAATGGTGATGTATTTATTTGTTGTAATGATTATAATTTTGAAACTGTTTTTGGTAATGTAAATCAATCTTCTATTAAAGAAATATGGAAAAGCGATTTAAGGCAAAAAACAATTAAACATTCATTTGAAAATTTGTGTACAACTTGCTCCCATGCAATATGGGGAGATTGATGAAAAGCATATTTGTTCAAATAAGCTCATATCATGATTTAGAATTAAGTAAAACAATCATGAATGCTATTGAAAAATCTTCAGGAATAAATCAAATAAATTTTGGGGTACATTCAATTTATTATGAAAATAATAATATAGAAATACCAGATTTGCCAAATGTTAAATATGTTATTAGTAAAGCACCAGACAATATAGGTATGGGCCGTGGAAGAGCTATAGCACATCAATTTTATGCTGGTGAAGATTACTATCTTCAAATTGATTCGCATAGCAGATTTGATAATAATTGGGATTCATATTTAATTAATTTAATTGAATACTATAAATCAGAGGGAATTGATAAACCTTTAATAACAAACTATCCTAAACTTTATTGGTATGAAAATGATAAAGAAAAAGTTAGAGAAATTGAAGATGTTATAACACAGTTTTATTGGAAAGATCCAGAAGGTTTTAAAAATCATAGGATGCTTACCCAAGGAACTTATACTCCAAAAGAAAAAAACTATCATACAATAACGGTATCTGGCGGTTCAATTTTTGTTGAAGGTGAATTTTTAAAACCAAATGAACTTATATATGCTAATGGTGAAGAAGTTTTTATTGCTGCAAGAGCTTTTACTAATGGGTATTATTTAATGGCTCCAACAAAACAGTTTATGTATCATTTATATTGGGAAGCTGATAAAGACAACAAAAGAAGAATTGTTTGGCATGATTTCCCAGAATTGTGTGCTTCCTTAAATGAAATTTCTAGAAATGAAATTTTTAATGTTTTATCAAATGGTTTAAAAGGAGAAGGTAGGCTGGGGGAAGAAAGAACTATTGAACAGTATGGTGAATACTGCGGGCTAGACTTTAAAAACGGATTGATATTAGATAATGGTGAAGATGTTATACGAAGATAAAATATTAGTAACTGGAGGATCTGGCTATATAGGGCAAGCCACAATGTCTCTTATACCTAAAGCAATAAACGCTGATTTAAGAGATAATGGTTATCCAGTCAATCTTTTAAATTATAACGATCTGTATTTTTACATGATGTCAAAAGAAATAAAAGCTGTTCTACACTTAGCTGCCTTTAAAAGCATAAATGATTCTTTAATTAATCCTGTAAAATATTATTATAACAATATGGTATCAAGCTTAAATATTTTAAAAGTTTGTAAAGAATTAAATATTCCAATTGTTTTTGCTTCAAGTGCTGCAATATATAACAATAGCAATCCATATTCAAAAACAAAAATGTTTTTTGAAGAAATAATTAAAGATTCTTTTGTTGACTATATAATTTTAAGATACTTTAATGTAGGTGGACTTATTAAAAATCCAAATGAATATCAGAAAGGAAATGTTTTTGATATAATTAGAGATTGTTTAAATTTAGATAAACATTTTACTTTAAATAAATATACATCTCCAAGAGATTATTCTCATGTTATGGACATTGCTGAAATTAATGTTGAAGCTTTAAAAATGGTTATGGGCGGGATTAAAAATAAAACATACGATGTTTACTCAGGTAGCAACACTTCCTTAGATACAATAATAAACATGTATAAAGAAAAAGGTTTTAATATTAAAACAGTAGAAAATAGCAATGTTGTTGAAAAAGAAGTACAAATAAATAAAAATAGATTTCCTCATATAAACAAGTTTAATATTGAAGACATTATAGATTCAGAAATTAAGTATGGCGTTGACAAAAAATAAGTGCGTGTGCTATACTCTAAAAGACAGTGGGGAACAATATGGATAAAAATGAACTTATAATTACAGCTCTTCAACAAAGAATAGGACAGCTATTTGCAAATTATGAGATAGAGCTTGCCGTAATTAGGGCAGAATATACACAGTCTCAAGATTTTAATAAAGAAAAAGACAAAGCAATAGAGGAGTACTCACAATCTCTAGAAGAAAAAGCAAAAATAGAAGAAATTTTGCGTGAGAGTATTCGTTTGTACGAAGAAGATATAAGAGTTTTAAAATTAAGATATGAAAAATTAGAAAAAGCATATGAGTCTTATAAAAAGAAAACAGCAAAATAATAAAACAGAAAAGGATAACAATGGAAAAAGCAGAGCTAGTTATAACGGCATTACAACAACGTATTGGAGAGATAGTTTCAAATTATGAAACGCAGATTGCTATTCTTCGTGCAGAAATTACACAACTTATGGATAAGGATAATAGCAGCGATGCGTCTGCCCAAGCTATTTCAACAACAGCAGCAAATAATTCCTAAAACCTACAACCCTATAGTACCAAGTGGATTGATTGCTTATACTGATAAAGGTTATTTCTATATCAAGGGTAATAAGAAATTTAAATTTGTGTCTGAGAGAGCAATGCTCTCTTGGGCATTACCCGTGATTAAAACTAACGATCAATCTTTAAGTAAATTAATAACCACTGGAACTTTGGGGTTTAGAGACGGGACTTTGATAAAAGACATATCAGATGGTAAAATATACTTAATAAGCGATTCAAAGCGTCGTCATATAGTTAATCCAGATGTGCTAGAATGGCTTAATACAGATATAATTAAAGCAAGTCAAAAAGAAGTGCTTGTTCATATAGAAGGAGAACCGCTGGGTGAGTAATAAGATTATACAATCAGATAATGCAGTTATTGACTATACAGTTATTTCTGCTCTTATAGATACTGTAAATAAGCAGTCTCAGGATATTCAAGATTTGCAGGCGATTGTTAATCATACGCAATCTACAGTTGATCCTTCAACTGGCAATATTGTTCAAACTTCAGGTGCTCAAATTTTAGACGGGGGCGTAGTAACAAATATCCCTTCTAGTTCATTTAAATCGGTAGCTGTAACATTTCATAAGCCATTTTCTTCAAAGCCCACTACAGTAGTTGGAGTTGTACAATCTACTCAAGGAAGTGCATACTGTTATCTAAGTGCAACAAACACTCCTTCTGCAGCACAATTTACAATTGTTGCTAACTCATCTGTTAAAACATGTAATCTGTATTGGTTTGCTTTAGGAAACTAATGTACGATCCTATCAAGTTTTGGAGTAAACGAGATAGAAAAATCAGCAAAGAAGGATATGTTCTAGTTAAAGTACCAGAGCATCCTAAAAATTTTAAAGGCTGGTACTACGAACACCGCCTAATAATTGAAAAAGAATTTAATAGAATAATAGAAGATTGGGAAACTGTTCATCATATCAATCATGATAAGACGGATAACAGATTAATCAATCTTTTTCTATGTTCAAGAATAGAACATAATAAAGCTCACGCAGCTTGACAAAAAGAAACAAGTAGCAGTACAATATACTAAGCCTAGACAAAGGATTATATGAACAACGACATAAAGTGGATAATGGTATCGGATATTCATTTCCCCCGCCATGATCCAAGAAAAGTTGAATTATTCATGAAGGTCATGAAATGGTTCAAGCCACACGCAGTAGATCTGCTTGGCGATATTGATGATGCTGATTCAACATCACGTTGGGCTGCAGAGTATCCTGCAGAATTTTCAATTCCACTTGGTGATGGTGGAGTAACAGGAACAAGAGATTTCCTTGCAGATGTTCGTGCAACTGCAGGGGCGGAAGCTGATATTCACTTCCATGATGGTAATCATGGCTGGACAAGACATGGTGATTACCTAGCAAAGAAAGCTCCAGCATTTCTAGAATTCATTACACCAGATTCACTCTATGATTATAAAAAGCATGGCATTAACTGGCATGAGTATGATCAGCCACCTGTTAAACGCTTTGGTGATATGTATGGTCATCATGGTGAGTCCATTTCCAAACACTCTGGAGAATCTGTACGTAATGATGTAAACAACTGGGGAGTATCCCTAGTACGTGGACATTCCCATCGCATGGGAGCCTATTATCAAACATACAATATTACGGGGCAAGAGCAACGTGGATATGAGATAGGTCATCTTTGTGATGAGGATAAAATGGATTATTCCATTCAAAAGAATTGGCAGGCAGGATTTGCAGTGGCACACGTTGTCAATGATTATCCACATATGCAGCTAATTCAAATAACAAAAGACTACACTTGTGTAGTTGACGGTAAAATTTTTACCGCATAAACTAAAGGAGAAAACGTGGCTAAGTTCACACAATCAGAAAAATCACTTGTTGAGCATTATGTATACGCAACTGCTGCATCAGCAGTTGCTATCTGGCAAACAGGTAACCATTCAGTAAAGCATGTAGCATGGGCAGCACTTGTTGGTGTAGTTGCTCCACTTATTGCTAAGTTCAATCCAAAGGGTACTGTATCAGAGCTTGCGAAGAAGGAACACCTTGACGCAGCAACTACAACAGCTCTCACCGTAGCAGCCACCGCAGCAACAGCAGATGTCCAAAAGGCCGTCGCAGCTGATGCAGCAAAAGCAGCAAAGTAAAATATAGATAAAACTTAATAATGCTTAGTTGTAAAAAATGTACAGGACGTGTATTTGTAGACCGAGTTTACTCCCAAAACTTACGTGTTGAATTGTTCTGTATCATGTGTGGGAAAAGATGGATGGTCAAGAGAGATAATAGGTTTGGTGCATGGGTCGCAAGGCGAGAAGAGATGCTGCAACACGGTTACGGTATTTCTATTTAAACGGTAAACTTCACAAAGTTTTACGTCGTTCCAGAGCAGAAGACCTAATTGTCGCTTGGGATTACCAATTGGGTAAGCGTGTTGCTTATAGCTTGACGGATGTCAACAAAAATAAACAATACGCTTATTCCATCAAGGAAGTCTGTAAGCTTCTTGGTAAACACGAAGATACAATAAAAATGCATCTTTATAGAGGCGAATTGAGATTTCCACAAAGAATTTATTCTTTGAATGGGAATAAAACTCCAGGAAAATATTTTTGGAGTCAAGATGATATAAGAGATATGCATGATTTTTTTAAAACTTTGCACAGGGGCAGACCAAGAAAAGACGGCGGGATTACTCCAGCTGAAATGCCATCTAGAGCAGAGTTAGAAGCAATGATGAAACAAGAGAACATTTTATATGTTAAAAATAGCGATGGGGAATTTGTCCCAGTTTGGAAGCAGCCTGAATGGTAGATAAGTCTAATAAGAAAGCAAACCATGTATTGGATCAAGCATTAAAAGTGTTGGAATTCACAATGGAATTGGCTGTACAAAAAGAGGATATTGATGCTATGATAGGAATATCGGACAGACTTATGGTCTTGTATCAACATCTGTCAGAAGGTAGTCCTAAAAAGTTTAAGCCAGGATTTGCGTTAGTTGAAAAGGAAGAAGTTCAAAATGGACCAGACGAAGATTAAGGTTGATTTGCAGTTTACTAAAAACTTGGGCAACTATGAAAACTTAAAAATTAGTATTGGTATTGAAGATTATAAACGTCCAGGTGAAAGTACTTCTGAGGCAACTGATCGTGTATATGAATTTGTAGAAAATAAATTAATCAGCAAGGTTAACGAGATTGAAGCAGAGTTAAAGGGTAAGAAATGACAAAAGATGAAGCAAAGCTTGCCTACGGGTTAGTTGGGCTTTATTGTGTCTTGTATAAGGAAACTTATAAAAAGACGGCAGTAGTAAATAAGTATCGTGAAAAATGGGCTATGCAAGATGTCATTGATAGTGTAGGATATGACAGAGCAAAGGTTCTACTTGAATATTACTTTAAGATTGCAAAGCCAGGTCATCCCCTACAATGGTTTTTTTATAACTTTGAAAAGCTAGATATTACTTTGCAACAAGTTGAAGAAGACAAAAGTCGCAGGGAATTAATGAGAGCTAGAACCAAGACAATGGTTGAAGAAAGAGATAATGAACACTGAAGCAGCGGTAATTACATCAGTATGTAATAACAAGGATATCTCTACGGTTCTTGCAGATAATATTGATGAAGTGTTTACATCACACAGGGATGTGTGGGAAGGTCTTAAATCTTATTATTTAAAGTTTAAGTCTGTTCCAGATATTTCTGTGCTTACAGAAAGATTTAAAGATTTTGAACCTGCAAAGGTAAAAGGCGAGACTGCATACTATCTTGATCAACTTAAGAATGAATATCTTGCATCCCGCCTAAGAAATTTACTCCTAACCTCAGGTGCTAGTTTAAAGACAGAAGCATCAGGTCGGGTTATTGCTGCTATGCAAAAAGAATTATCTAGCCTTGGCAAACTAACATCAAATGTTAGAGACGTTGATTTGACAGATTATAAAGAAGCTGAAAAGCATTTTGAGGCTGTTAAGAATCGTTCTGATGTAATGGGTGGTAGCCCAGGAATACTTACAGGCTTCAAGGCTATTGACTATGCATACCCTACAGGAATGGCTCCAGGACACCTTATCGTGATGATTGGTTGGCCAGGTAGGGGTAAGACATGGCTATCCTCCTACCTAGCTTGTAAGGCTTGGGAACAGGGTTTTAAGCCTATGATCATATCTCTTGAAATGACACCAGAGAATATGCGTGATCGTATTTATACAATGATGGGGTCGGGACTATTTAAGGCTTCAGACTTTGCAAGAGGTGCTATTGATATTGATCAGTTTGATGACTGGGGTAAAAAGAAGTTTGCAGATAAGAATGGTTTTATCTTGGTATCAAATGAAGGTTCAGGTGAAGTAACTCCTGCAGTTGTTCAAGCTAAAATTGATCAACATAAGCCTGATATTGTTATTCTTGATTACCATCAATTGTTTGCAGATAATCAAGGTTCAAAAGCACCAACAGAACGTAATATGAATATTTCTAAATCATTTAAAGCATTAGCAATGAATAATAATATTCCAATTATTGATATTACTGCAGCAACTATGGATGATACATCAGATCAAGATGGACCACCGATGTTAAATCAAGTTGCTTGGTCCAAAGCAATTGAATACGATGCTGATATGGCTATTGCAGTACATAAAAATCCAGATTCAAATGTAATGGAAATTGTAAGTCGCAAGAATCGTCACGGTACAGAGTTTGCATTCTATTTAGATTGGGACCTTAATCGTGGCGTTATTAAAGAATTGTATGATGCAGGCATAGCGTAATTTATGTAATCAATCTTTAACTTGGTATAATTATCAAGAAAGATTGGTGATCATGTACCCACGCAAAATACATGACTTTTGGATAAGCGGAACTATCAAAGATGATTCTAAATTCCAAAGCTCTAGGGAGAACTATGAAAGACTTTTGGTCCAGCAAATGCGAGACAAAGGTTACGTTCCTGTCCTTGACATGCAACCTCAGTTTAATGTAAAATATAATGAGAGCAAAGATCACTACACTTTCAATCTTGTAATGTATGGGATTTATATTGGTAAAGCCAAAGCATTGCAATACGAAGGTTTCTCTGGTCAGAGTTTAATACCTAAAGGAAAATAAATGACAGATGCATATACTAAAGCGGATCTCCGCTCTATTTTGCGTTCCTGTGGAATAGAAGTTGTTTCTCATACTGGCACAGATTTCCTTTGCTTATGCCCGTTTCATCACAATACAGATTCCCCAGCATTTGCAGTAAGTCATTCAAAAGGCTTATATGTTTGTTACAATCAAAACTGTAATGCATCAGGAACTATCTTGGAACTGGTTAAGAAATTGACGGGTAGAAATGATTTTGAAGCATTACGTTTTATATCAGCAAATAAGCAATCAGAAGCAGAAGCATTTGAAGAAGGATTAAAAGACATACTGGATGATAAGCCAGAGTTTGAAGAGTTCCCGCAATCAGTTCAAAATAAATTGCATGAAGATTTAGTTGTTCATGACATTAACGCATCTCAAGCGTATTTTAAGATGAGAAAAATTGACGAAACTGCTTGGAATCATTTTGGTTTGGGTTATTCAGTTGGACAACAAATGGTTACTGTACCACTTCATTCACCAGATGGAATGTTGGTGGGAATTATTGGAAGATCTATAGAAGGCAAACGCTTTAAAAATAGCCCTAATCTGCCACGCAATAAGACTATGTTCAATTTGCATAGGGCTAAGCGTGAAGGCGGAACTATTATTGTAGTAGAATCCAGTTTTGATGCTATTCGTTTATGGCAGGCGGGATTTCCAAATGCTGTAGCCACACTAGGTGGAAGCATATCAGATGTTAACATTAATAATTTAAATAAATATGCATCAACCATAATTATAATGACAGATAATGATGCAGCAGGCAGAGCTTTAGGTAATACAATTGCTAACAAATTAAAGAGAAAAAATGTTCTGTGGGCTAGATATGATAGTTTAAATATGTATCCACATGATGCAAAAGATGTGGGAGATCTCACAGATGAAGAAATAAAATTGTGTATAAAAAATGCAATCCCGCACTTTGAGTACGCAAATATATGATATACTAAAGGCACAGGGCATTAAACAGCCCCTTACACTAAGGAGAAATAGATGGGAATCGTTACAGGTTTGTCAGCAATGACAAAGCAAATGGAAGGCAAGGCATCATCAGGTGATGCACAAAAAGGAAGATGGCTATCAGTTAAAGATGGTCAATCAGTAAAAATCCGCTTCATGCAAGAAATTGATCCAGACTCAAAGAATTATATTGAGGCTGCTGGTCTTGCTTTCATTGCAGTAGAGCATACTAATCCAAAGGATTACAAGCGTAAGGCACTTTGCACAATTGAAGATCAAGGCCGTTGCTTTGGTTGTGAACAACATCGTCGTGACCCTAAGGCGGGTTGGAAGGGACGCTCTCGTTTCTATGCGAATGTTCTTGTTGATGATAGTGCAGAAGAGCCATATGTTGCAATCTTTTCACAGGGTGCAGGTCCAAAGTCTGCAACTCCTGAAATCATTAACTACGCAGGTGAGACAGGTAGTATTTCCAACTTGACTTGGAAACTAAAGCGTACAGGTACTGCAACAGAAACTAATTATTCAATCATTCCACTTCCAACTGCAGATGTTTCTCCAGTTGATCTAGAGAAGTATGAATTGTTTGATCTTCAGAAGTCTGCAGTTCGTGACGTACCTTATGATGAACAAGAGAACTTCTATCTTGGAATCACATCTGATTCTTCAGATGAATCTCTACAGTCAACATCATCAGCAGTAGAATGGTAATATAACAATGAAATTTGCCCACCTTCATGTTCACTCACATTATTCATTAATGGATGGATTAAACACGCCTCATGAATTACTTGAGGCTGCTAAAAAGGCTGGGCAAACGTCATTGGCAATTACAGATCACGGAACATTGTCATCTCATAGAGATATGCAAATCGCAGCTAAAGAATTAGGCATGAAGCCTATACTCGGTCTTGAGGCTTATATCTCAGCTACAGATCGTTTTGATAAAAGAGCAGTTGCAAAAAGAGATGACAATACTTCCCTGTACAACCACATTATTCTTTTAGCGAAGAACGATCAGGGTTTAAAGAACCTACAAAAGCTTTCACAGATTGCTTGGACAGAGGGTTATTACCATAAGCCACGTATTGATATGGAATGCTTATTTGAGTTTGGTGACGGTATAATTGTAGTATCTGGATGTATGAATGGTCTTATATCTAAAGCCATTGAACGTGGTGAAGATGAAAAGGCTAGAGAGTATGTAAAGAGCTTTAAAGATCGTTTTGGTGATGATTTTTATATTGAAGTTCAAGCACACAATCCAGAGAGTTTAAATACAGCTCTGTTAACATTATCAGACGAGTTTGGGGTGAAGCCAGTTGCTACAGGAGACTGTCATTTTGCAAAGAAAGAGGAGAGGGATTTGGAAGAACTCCTTCTCATCCTCTCCACGAAACCATCTCAAAACAAAGAAGCAGACTATACAAGTGGTCGTCAATATAGCAATATTATTGATCGCTTTGATTATATTTATCCCGACCGCCCTATCAGTTTCGCTGACATTAACGTGTATATTCAATCCTATGATGAGATATCATCAGACTTTGAAAAAGCGGGTATCAGCAGAAAAGACATCTACCAGTCATCAGTAGAAATTTCCAATAAAGTTGAGGCATATGACTTTCACGAAAACCTTGACTTGCTCCCAGTTCCTAAAAAGAACGCATTAAAAACAGTCAAAGACATGTGTGAAAAGTCTCTAGTAGATATGGGGTTAGATAATGAGACGTACAAACAAAGGCTCCAAGAAGAACTTCAAGTCATCTCTGATAAAAATTTTGCTAGTTACTTCCTTGTTGTTGGCGATATGGTTAGTTGGGCAAAAGAAAACCAAATCATGGTTGGCCCAGGCAGAGGATCCGCTGCTGGAAGTTTAGTTTGTTACTTGTTGGGTATTACTGATGTAGACCCAATTAAGTTTGATTTACTGTTCTTTAGATTTATTAATCCAGAGCGTAATGACTTTCCCGATATTGATACAGATTTTATGGACCGTCGTCGTGGTGAAGTTAAAGATTATCTTAAAAAGAAATTTAAACATGTTGCTTCTATTTCAACATACACTTATTTTAAAGATAAAGGTGTTATTCGTGACGTTGCAAGAGCTTTCTTAGTACCGTTGGGAGAAGTTGACAAGGCTTTGAAGAATGTTGAGACATTTGAAGAATATGAATCAAGTCCTTCAACAGAAGAATTTCGCAAGAAGTATCCTGAGATTACTAAATATGCTTCAATGTTGCGTGGAAAGATTCGCTCCAATGGCATGCATGCTGCTGGTGTAGTTGTAGCAAAGGATGATATTAGTAAGTATGTTCCTATTGAAACCCGCAAAGACCCAAGTAATGATGTATCTGGGCGTATTCCAGTAGTTGCTTATGATATGGAGCAGACCGCTGATCTTGGATTGATTAAGTTGGACGTGTTGGGACTTAAGACATTATCAGTTATTGATGATGCTATTAAAACAATTAAGCATATTAAAAAGCAAGATATTAATCTTAAAGATATTAAACTTGATGATGCAAAAGTATTTAAGATGCTTTCAGAAGGATTTACAAAAGGTGTGTTTCAAGCTGAAGCAACACCATACACAAATCTTCTTATGAAGATGGGAGTAAGTACATTTGAAGATCTTGCAGCATCAAACGCATTGGTTCGTCCAGGTGCTATGAATACTGTTGGTGGCTCGTATATTCGCCGTAAGAAAGGTGATGAAATGGTTACCTATGCTCATCCAATTATGCATGAGTTTACAGAGCGTACTTATGGTGTTATTATTTATCAGGAACAGGTTATGCAAGCTTGCGTATATTTAGGCGGGATGTCATGGGCTGATGCTGATAAAGTTAGAAAGATTATTGGAAAGAAAAAGGATGCCAGTGAATTTGATCAGTATAGAGAGCAGTTTGTTACAGGTGCTTCTCAACACATCACAAGGGAAGATGCAGAAAAGCTTTGGCATGATTTTGAAGCCCACGCTGGGTATTCTTTTAACCGTTCTCACGCTATTGCATATTCTATGCTTAGTTACTACACTGCTTGGCTTAAGTGTTACTACCCTCTTGAGTTTATGTTTGCCATTCTCAAGAATGAAAAAGATAAGGATGCAAGAACAGACTATTTATTGGAAGCTAAGCGATTGGGTATTAAAGTCTTGCTCCCACATATCAACGAATCTGATCTTGATTTTAGTATCCAAGGGAATTCAATAAGATTTGGTTTATCAAATATTAAATATATTTCAGATAATATTGGAAGTAAGATTACTGCTATTCGTCCATTTAAGTCTTATCAAGAGTTTATTGAAAAAGCGGGGGAAAAGGGTAGTGGTATTAACTCCAGAGCAATTGATTCATTAAATCAAATAGGTGCTGCAGCTTTTCCAGATAACCCACGAAAAGGTTATGAGAATGAAAATCTGTATGAATACCTTGGTGTACCAAAATTTGATACTGGAAAGTTAAGTCCAAAGATTAAATCTCAAGTTAATCCTTTACAAGATTTTCTTGAACAAGGATGTTTTGTTTTGTTGGCAATGGTTAAATCAATTAAGAAGGGCCCAACTTGGTCACGTGTTGAATTAGTTGATGATACTGGTTCTATTGGTATCTTCCATTCAGTTAATACTCAAATTGAACCAGGCATGATGTATTTTTTCTTGGTTGGAGATAACCGTATTCACAAGTATGTAACTATTGATGATGTTGTTAACAAAGTTGATGACCCCTTTGTACATTGGTTGTACAAAGATAAATTAAAAATTGATAATGGCAAGATGCTTGTACTTGATTTTACACATTATAAGACTAAAGCAAATAAGATGATGGCTCATATTATTTTGTCTGATGCAGATAAAAATCTTGAGCGTGTTATAGCTTTTCCTAAACTCTACACCAAGGCTTTAGGTAAAATGCAATCAGGGATGATTTGCGATCCCGCAATTGCAAAAATGGATGACGGAACACTATTTGTGAAGGAGGTGAATTAATGACTAACGAAGTAACACCAGTAAATATTGGAACAGAGCAAATCCTTGCTGTACTTATTAATAAGGCGGGAACTGTAGAGATCACTCTAGAGGAGCTTATGCAAGATTTCTCTGGAAAGACAATTGCAGTAAATCAAGATGAGAATACACAGAATCTTACATTTGCTATAGTTGATCTACCAACAGAAATTACAGAAACAGAAACACAGACTGCAGAATAGTGGTATAATATAAGTATATGGCTCAGTCCTACATACTTAAAGGTACGGAAAACGAGTTTCTGTTAGTAGTTAGAGCAGATGACGAAAAGGCAATCTATAATATAATAGATTTATTAGCGACTAGTCGTAACGAAGATATAAAAGAAGTAGCAGCTGAATTAGAGAAGAGTTTACATGATAACGGAAGAGATTCTGGCAAAACTAGATCCAAAAACAAGATCAAGAATACAACTAGCAACAACAGTAAGCATAGAAAAACAAAAGACTCCTAGCATTGGATTAACAAATGCATTAAAGGGTGGCTTAGGATTTGGTCGCCAAGTAATGATTTGGGGAAACAAGTCTGCAGGTAAATCATCGTTTTGCTTACAAATGATTGGATTGGCTCAAAAAGAAGGCAAGACATGTGCATGGATTGATGCAGAGGCATCTTATGATCCAACATGGGCTGCACGTTTGGGAGTTGATTCAGATAAACTAATCTACTCTACTGCTAAATCTATTAATGATATGGTTGACGTTGCACAACAACTTATGGAAGCAGGAGTAGATATTATTGTTGTAGATTCTATCTCAGCACTACTCCCCGCAATTTATTTTGAGAAAGATAGTTCTGATCTTAAGAAACTTGAAGATACTAAGCAAATTGGTGCAGAAGCAAAGGATATGACACATGCAGTCAAAATGCTTAACTATGCTAACAAGAATACATTACTAGTTCTTATATCTCAACAGAGAAACCAATTTGGCAGTATGCATGCCTCACACATCCCGACTGGAGGTATGGCCGTTAAATTTTTCTCCAGCACCATCATCAAGCTTTGGGCATCAGAAGCTGATGCGAATGCTATTAAGTCTGGAGTCCAGGTTGGTGACAAAATTATTGAACAAAAAGTTGGCAGGCCAGTTAACTGGATCGTTGACTATAATAAAACGGGACCAATGGGTTTATCAGGACAATACGACTTTTATTTTCAAGGTGAAAAAGTTGGAGTTGACGGTATAGGCGAAATAGTAGATGTTGCAGAAATGATGGGCATTATTCAAAAAGGCGGTGCTTGGTACACAGTTGGAGAAGAACGTTTTCAAGGACGTGCAAAAGTTGTTGAGTATGTTAGGGAAAATCCTGATGTAGCAAAGAAATTGCAAGGAGAAATTTATGACAGGTCTTGAAGATTTTTTAAATAAAAAACATGAGGTTAATCCAATAGAGCAATATTTTGAACCAGTAGATGGTAGCTTTCAATGTCAAAATAAAGAATGTTCTTTGGTTACCTATGAAGCGTTTTTTGATAGCAGCCATAATAAAATAAAATGGGTTTGTGCAAATGGTCATGATTCAAGTGTGGCTGTATGAGTGAACGTGGAGAGGTAAAACGTGATGGAGCAAAAGCTCAAAAGAATTCTGGACGTGGAGATTATCAAAAAGGTGATGCTCAGTGGCACGATTTTGTCGTTGACTATAAAGAGTACTCAAAGTCAATTTCCATTAGTAAGGAAATATGGGCGAAGATTTGCACGGATACTTTTAAGGTCAGCAGGGATAAATATCCTGTTCTTAAATTAATTTTAGGCGGAGAAGGTCAAAAAACTAGACTTGCTGTTATAGAGTGGGCATTGTTTGAACAAATGGTAGAGTGTTGGGAGACACAAAATGATAACTGATGAAGATCAACCAGAATTTTTAGTTTGGTTTAATAATGGTGTGGA
>Ga0214170_1000093_pt1 | contig 37445 bp, 59 predicted proteins | sample TroBogEpilimnion_2_FD_153008 | JGI IMG/M metagenome (GOLD analysis project Ga0214170, IMG submission 153008) | Freshwater microbial communities from Trout Bog Lake, WI - 27JUN2007 epilimnion | ecosystem: Environmental > Aquatic > Freshwater > Lake > Epilimnion/Euphotic zone | place: Trout Bog... | reverse complement strand
TTCGATTCGGCTATTCATCAACCGCTAAAATAGTACGTGATGTCAGAACAGGATAAAAGAGAATTAGCCGAACTGATGCAGAGGGGTAGGGCGTTCGACAAGAAATGGAACGTGTATAAGATCATCACCGTGATAGTTACGGTCCTTGGTTCTACAATGTACCTGGGCTCACAGGTGGGAGATTGGCGGGAATGGCGCCGGCATACAGACTCAGACCTTACCGAGATAAAGCAGTGGAAACAGAATACGCAGACAGCCGCAAATAATCAGCGTGCAGCATATAACCGTAGCATAAAAATAAAACCATGAAATACTATACTATTCTTTTGATCGTTTGGATAGCCTTTTTTATGGGGTGCGCATCGCTGAAAGGTAATGTGTCTGTTGACAGTAAGACGGATAAACAGACAGAGAAAAAGACGGATACAGACAGTTCTTTTGGAGAGATTCATTTAATTGACCAGCATATCCAGGAGAATCGGAATTATTTTGATCATTTCAATAACGATCGAAATTTCTACACGAAAACCATTGAGGAATACGGCACCTACAAGGAGCCAGGCGGAAGCGATGTTAAAGGGCATACCGGTGATGGTGCTACCTCCATATGGCAGACCGTAAGGCGGGGCAGGATAACGGCCACCGGCATGTATTTCTACAAGAATGATAGCATTAGCGTGAAACTGGTGGTAAGGGATACGACTTTCAGCATCAACAGGAAAATAACTACTTCGCAGGATCTGAGTAAGATAGAATCTGAATCGTCTTTGAATACAGCGAAGAAAGTACTGTATGACAGCAGCTCTTCGGACAATACGAAGATTTCCAGGTCGAGCGATACCAAAGTGAGCAAAAAGGCTGATGTAGCTGTAAAGGCATCATTCAGCACCGCCATTGGTATTAGTAACTGGTGGCCGGTGATCATTGCATTAATAATCGGGCTGAGTGCGGGGATACCGCTGGGCCGTAAAAGTAAAGCATAATGGAAACAACAAATTTAAAATTCGGCACAGATCAATTCGGCAAGGAAACGCCGCCGCAGATAAAACTTATCTACCGGCTGCTCATGTTCGCATCATTCATGTGGGCTATGGCGCTTGAACCTCGTTTCCCCGGACTTTCAGAGCATGTAAAATACTCGGTTGATAGCTGGCTGCTTATTGGCAACTATGGCATTTACTATTTCTGTAATTGCTTCGGGATAAAACCGCCAGATCAGATACAGCGGGAGAATGTACCGCCGATTGAAACGGGTGGTGCACACTGAAATAACAATTTTTATCATCATAAAAAACACATCAAAATGACCTTCAGAGAAGATTTAATGGCGGCAAAACAAAAGGTTGATGCTTTTGAAGCGCGGCTAGAAGCCGGCATCAGCGACCTGGTAATCGGTGCTACCAACGTGACCGATGAACTTATAAAACTGGTAAAAGCCGCAAACGGAGATATACCGGCTATTGAAAATGATCTCAACAATCCACTTGTAAAGGCTTTAGCATCCTATATAGGTGGTACAATTTATCTGAATGGCGTAATTGCCATCTTAAACCGTGTAGCTCCAAAATTGCAGCTTATTGCTGACGACAGCACACTATTCTATGGCGCTATTCACCACATAGCAGCAGAGATACTTGTATTTGTCCATAATGGTGCAATGACCATTGATCAGGCAATTGATGCTATTCAGCAGGCATTTGTTCCAGTAGCAACAACCGCCGCCGCTTAATGTCTTGGATTAAAGCAACTTCCGAAATAGTGTTTACCATCATAGGTATTTACATTCTTTCGGGAGTTGTATTTAAAATCATCAATTACAGAAAATAATATGGCGACTTCAATAGAGTTTCTCAAAAACATGCTGTCAAATAGCAATATTCAGGCGGCATTAAAGACAATCCGCATGACCGAGTGCAACGATGCGCCGGAGTGCTATCAATATCTTTTCGGATCAACGGTGAATAACGATATCCGGTTTACCGACTATTCAAAGCATCCTAATAGCATGCAGGTGCATAACGGCATTGATAGTACGGCGGCAGGGGCATATCAGATACTTTACAGGACATATAATGAACTATGTCAAAAATATGGCTTTGATGGCTCATTTGATCCGGCAGCGCAAGACCTTATGGCTGTGGCGATATTTGACGAGATAGGCGTACTCATGAGCGTTTCCAAAGGTTTAATGCTTCAGGAGGATGTTATGACGAAGCTGGCCCTGCAATGGGCATCTTTGCCATACTCACGGTATAATCAGAATCCTAAGACAATAGCCCAGGTTAGGGCTATTTATTTAGCCGCAGGAGGTAGTATAGGGGGAGATTAAATGCATAGCATGGAGCATAACCACGAAATCTGGACGACTTGCCCGAAATGCGGCGAAGATTACGATGCACGATTAGGAAATTGTAACTGTGAATTGAATTGAGGCGGCTAATGTCGCCTTTGACTTTTTAATATGAACCAATGAGAAACGGAGCAGACCCACAAGTGGGGCAATTGCAGGCGAAGGCTAAGAAACTGTTTGATGAAGGGTTATCGCTCAATAGCATAGCGCGTCAACTGAAGATAGATAGTCGTACAATAGGCAGGTGGCGGGATAAATTGGACTGGAATAAGACAGTGTATAAAGGGCTGGAATATATCAATACGCAGGGAGCAAAGACGCATAAAGAGGACTTAGAAAAGGGGACGGCTGAATATGAGTATGTAACAGCAACTGAACCGAGAACACCTGACGAAATAATAAAGATGCTAAAAATTGATACTACTGTTTGGAAGCTATCGAATTACTACAACAAAGAACAGGCAGACGGCACATGGAGAATAACGGCATTGGTTACAAAGCTGACCATAAAAGAATCCGTTACGTCTGAATTTATAGACTTTCTTTCAACCTATAAATACTGTGCAAAACCTATTGTAAAGGTCATTAAGAATAAAAAAGATAATCCTAATTCATGCCTGATATTTAACAAGCAGGATGCACATTTAGATAAATTCGATGTTGATGGTAATAATAATATAGACGACAGGTTTAGAGGCGTAATAGATAAACTAGAGCGTATTCTCATACGTTCGACAGTCGTTAATAACGTGAGTGAAATGATTTACATTCTCGGCTCGGATATTTTCGACAGCGAATGGACGGGCATGACGACTAAAGGCACTCCGCAAAAATCAGTAATGCCCTATCAGCAATCGTTTAAATCTATATGCTCACATGAAATTGACGTTATCAATTTATTGCTTTCCTATGTAGATAATCTGAAAGTTATCTTTATCCCAGGCAATCACGATCAGTTTGTAGGATGGCATTTAGTTACATGGCTTAAGTCTTATTATCGGTTACAGCCTAATCTTACTATTGATACGAACCCAGACGATACAAAGTATGTGCAGTTCTCAAATACCGCTATCATGTTCAATCACGGGGATGGCATGAAGCCCGAAAAGCTAGCACAGGTGTTCCCTATTGGATTTAAAAACAACTGGAGCGCATGTGATAACAGGTACATATTTACGGGCGACAAACACCATACCTTAATGAAAGATATAGGCGGGATTACATTCTATCAGATACCCGCATTAGGTAAGGCCTCATCGGCATGGGATAAAAAACACGGATGGGATATGAGCAAATCAGAAATGACGGCTTTTTTAATAACGGAAGGGCAGGGGATGACGGATATTTATAAGGAACAGATGTAAACATACTACAATGCAGATACCAACCATTGACCAACTAAGCGAATTGGATAAAAAAAAACTCTCAAAACTTCGGGATTTTCTTTATAAATACATTGACGAGATAAATAAAACCATATCCGAAAAGCCAATCGAATGAACACCATTATCCCCATAGAAATATATCAGACCTGCATAGATTTGAGATTGGTTAAGTCGGTCAGTCGGTGCATGAGGGGAATAATGAAAAAGCGCGGGTGTAAATATAATCTGAAAGGCGAAAGTCACGGCATGGTATGGAAATACGACACCGACATGTACTTTTTATTGTACGACATTAATAATATGACTCACGGGCTTGTATCGCATGAGATTGAGCATATAAGAGCGTATATAGCCGAACATGCGGGTAGTTGCGAGATTGACAGTACGTACTTAGTTCAGCTTATCACGAATAAGGTTTACGCATTTCTTGAGGATAACGGGGTAGTGGTGACGAGTGGAATGTAAAGTTGCTAAGGTATCAAGCCATTACTGATTAGCTCCAATTCTAGTTTGTCTGCGCTGCTTTCGGGATCATAGCCGCCGTATGCGTTTGCGGAACTAATGTAGGCGGACTTATATAACTCCGCCATTTCTTGGATCGCAACTTTGGCAAACATTTCCAGCCATACGTCTAAATTAAGACATTAAAAAGGAATTTTGTACCTTTGATCCATAAAGAGAAAAGGCACAACCTGAGTTGCGCCCTACTTTGAAAACTGACAGGCTTCTTGTTTTGGAAGCAAAAAGAGGAAATCTGCACTATCAAAGTAACTACTTGTTATTGTTTGCGCTTGGCGGCATTTGCATTGGGTTGCAATTTTTCAAGCAATAAGGTAGTTTCAATTTAAAATGTGGTTGTGAGCTTCTATCTCACATCTCGGAACGGCTAATGAGACCGTCTCTGACCCACGCACTAAGTATGGTAATCGGGCGATTCATTTTGCCCATTTTCATTTTATTTATGTACCTTTACAATGGTTATGGTTTTAGCGAACTAACCAAGGGATAGGCACTGCTTATCCTTTTTTTATAGAGTTAATGCAAGTGCTTCCAGTTGCAATTTCAGGTAGTGTATCAGTTTGAATGTTAATGAATGTTAACAAAGTTTTCTTTTTAACTTTGTAGCATGGCAAAGAAAGTAAAAGAAAAGCAAGATACATACCAGTACGCTAAATCTATTGTGGATATGCTGACGGGGGAGAAACCGAAGGTGAAGGTGAAGAAGAGTTTAAAGAAATCATTCAAAAAGCCCCTCTAGATTTAGATATTTCTCTAGTTCTATATATTTGGGATAATCTTTAAACCTATTTAGCCTTCTGGCTTGTATATATTCTTCAATCATCCCACCTAAAACAGTATTGAATTTTGTCTTGACATCATCATGGTTTCTTGATTCTGCAATTAAATCAAGTTCCGAATGATAAATTTGAAAATTACCATTTTGTGCAATGGTAAGGTTGCAAATAATATCGCTTGTTAATTGGTATGCTTGCCCATTGTAAACCACTGGAGAGTGAACAGCATAACTGGCGTCGTCTTGCTCTTCTCCATAAAGTAGACCCTGCGTTATCTCTTTAATAGTCTTTATATCCTTAAAATCTTTCCCCTCCTCTAATGCAATAACTAAATGATGTAATTTGAATTTCTTTTCTATTACTTCTTCTTCTTCTTCAAAACGCGGGACAACAATTTTTCTAAAATCATTTTTAATCCTTTTAAATGAATAGTCTTTTCTGAAAGTATTATCATAATTAGTAACAGTCATGTTAATCTTCTCGTTGGCTATTATCCTCATAAATGGTGAAAATATTTTCTTCCTAGTGTCTTCGTCATACATTTCAGCCAGTTTTTTTGCTACTTCAATATCCGAATAATTGACGGCAAGTACATCTCTTTGGAATCCTTCCACTAATTCATTTTTCCAGTCGAAATCTAGTTTATATTCCTCTGTAAGTATAGAGGCGGTATCTATGGCTAATCCAATTTCAAAACTTGCAACTTTTAATATTGGCACTCTGAAAGTATACCTTTCCTTTAATTTATTAATAAAGGCAACTAATTTTGCTTGGGAAGGTATTTTATCCTTAAACCAGCCATAAGCCTTGTAGCCGACGTACTCTTTACCAGTTTGAGTTATTGCGCTTAAAAATTTAGCAGCTAAATCGGAGCTTAAAATTGTTTCATGTATTCTATCGGTTGGTCGTAGATTAAATATGTAAGCCTTTTCTTTAAGTTTATTAACAAAGCTATATTCTTCTAAGTAGGTTTGATATAATTCGGGAAAAGCATATCCGAAAAAACTATCTTCATCTGGCATATAGTCTTCTGGTATTTCATTTGCCGTAATTAAAAAACCATCTATAAAATCGCCTTTTTCATTTTGGTTAACTAAGAATAGGTATGGGTTGTACTGCATATCATAGACCAGTTCCCTAAGTGTTGCCCCGTCATTTAAATAATGGAATAGACTTTCCTTGGAAATCCTTATACACAACCACCTATTTTTGTTTTGAAAAAAATCTATCCAGTAAAAAAGATAGTCATTATTATTGTCATCATAATAATGAGAAAGCACGGGGGTATAATCAAAACTAAAAAGGTCTGATTTCTTTTTTAAACCCTTAAAGGGTAAACCGTTTATATATCCCTTCTCAATATTCAACAACATAATTATAGTGGGTGAACCGTAATTAATTTGCTATTCAAATCAGCATATGCATCTTCATAAAATCCAAAATGACCATCGGTATTTATAGTACTCATATGTCCATCCTCACTTTCTATTGTGCCAGATAAAATGTGCGTAAAATTCCATTTTGCCTGTACTTTGGGCTTCATGTTTTTCCATGCCTTTTTAGCGTTTGCAACGCTATCATATAGCGATATGCCACACCTAGCGCATATCCTCTCAGGGTCGCCATTAATATAGTCAAAACCATGACCTAGTAGTCTATCTACAACAATATTCGGAAAGAAATTGGCGTGATGCCTAATTGGCTTCATGGGTACACCATTTTTGGGAAAAATAATTGGTGTACAAGCCTTTAATCCATTAGGTATTGGTATACTTATAAACCTGCATGCGGGTATTTCATCTGTGCGCGGCATGTCATATACCTTATGGCAGCATTCGCATAATAGTTTTATTCGTAGGCTCATGTTAGTGGGATTGGGGGTTAATGTTGAATTAATAAAGTATCTCCTACGTGGTATTTATTGCAAGAGTCCTCAAAGGAGTGGATTGAATGGTCATAGTAAAAAATGCATATCGCATTGTCGGAGGATTGACTTTTTGATGTTACACGCCGGTCAATGCGGCATCCCGCCATCAGCAGCGCAATAATTAGTAGCTTTCTCATTTGGTTTTAAGAATAATTTGCAGCCTGCCCGCTAATCGAAAACGGGCAAATACCATACAGGCCGGTTAATAACAATTGAAATCTGTAGTTTGTAATTGATATGGAAGCTGTTTCGACTTCCATAATGCCCTATTCCACATTTTGGACTTGGCATTATATTCTTCAATCCACCTATTGAGTGTATTCTTTATGCCAATTGTACGTTGGGACTTAGAAAACTGCTCAAACATCCTGTCGCTTTCAGGTATGTCTTTAAGGTTGCACAAATCGGTATTCAGCTTCTGACAGGTGTTATATATTTCCTGATATTCTTCATACCTGATAAATGCCTTGTCGGTTACGTTTTCCTTCATTTGATTGCATGTGTAGGTAGTAACCGAAATACCTAACAGCAAAACCACTACCGCTAATATTATCAATGTGTTTTTCATAATTATCTCATGGCTTTTTTAGTGGTTGCGAGAATAGATTTTATTTCATCAGAAGTAACAATGGCAAGCCTGTTAACCGGCTCACGAAAAGCAAGTGGTATTGTCGAAACGATGTACTTCATATTGGTCTCGATATATACATCATCAGGTGTGAATCCAAAAACAGCGTTTCCATTCTCACCATAACTGCCATCCTCTGCTGGGCTTGGGATGGCAATTGCCGCATCTACCGGCAGGTCATTTCCGATCCTATGACCTGATATTATTTGCATAGGGTTGGTAAGCTGGCTATTCACGGAGCTTACCTTATTAATTTGATAATAGCCAATAGGCTGGTTTGCGCCTTCAATGAATACGTACATGTAGAACATCACAGCTCTGTCGTTTTGCAGTTTAAACCGCTTAATAAGATTGTCCCTTTCCAGTGACCATGTAATATCAGGGGGTGCCTGCACCTGATTTAATTTACTTTGATTCAATTCCGTGTGCGCCTGTTCCTTAATTGCAGACTCGTTTCTTGGCTCGTCGTTTTCGCAGGAGTCTGAGCGCAAAATCAGCAATGCACTAATTGCAAGAAGATAAAATTTTACATGTTTCATAACTATATACTCGGTTGACCTATTACCGAAAGGTTTTAGTTGTTAATTATTATTTTTAAGGTAATGATATATTTTAGTGTACAAGATTATAAGAACATACAGGCGTAACCCATACCCTGCAATGGATTTTAGCGTTTTATTTTGCCTGATTTAAGGCTACCAAATCTACTTTCCGTCTTGCACATAGCCTTTAGTGCTTTGTCGAAATTTACCTTACCGCCTGTATCGTATTTGGCGATAAGTTCGGCATCTGTAAGTCCTTTCTTTTTGATTGTCTTTTTACTCATGGCTCTTAGTAATTGTTATCCAAGATTTATCAAAACCAACCTTATTTAAAACAAAATATGTTGGTACTTTTTCGGGCTTTCTTACATTAATGATTATCTTTTCTTCCGGCACTTGTTCAAATATTGTAAACTGCTGTCCACCTGATTGCCAAGTGAATTTCTGACTATCGTCTGACTTTTTATAGCCGTAAAGATTTTTCCCGTTCCATTTCCAGTAGTATAATTCAGGCTCATACCTTATGGCTTGCGTTTCATATACTACACATTCAAGCAAACTCTTAGACCTTATTAAAACAACAGTTCTAACATGCTTATAGTCCTTCTTAATGTCCTCTACCCTTGCATTGTATATATTCAATACCAGTTCTCCATGTTCATCGGGAAGCTGTCCGGGTTGCACATTATAATCAAATGAGTTTATCAAATCATTCCTACCTGATATTAACCTTATATTACTTGCCGTAGATGGTTTGCGGTTTAAAATTGACTTTGCGCCCCAAGCCGTATTTCCCATTGTAATATCGTCAAGCCCAATAACTGAGGGTCGCCACTCTGCTCCTATGGCATTCGCAAATATTTCCTCCCATTCTTTCCCTTCTATATCTGTTTGCGCTCTTGTTGCAAGTATGTATATAATCTGCTCACCAATACTATACGGGAAATCATTTGGAAACTGGTTTAACTCAAATGGCGGTTTTGATTTATTAACCGACCTTAATTTTGGAGCATTTTTATCCATAAGCAAGTATTATGATACTTCATAGTCTTTTAGAACTTGTGTCATATCAAACGACTTGGCAATATAGGGCAATAATTTTAAAATTACAGCTTTTACAAGATTGACAGGAACGGCATTCCCCGCCTGTTTCCTTGCCTGCCCGTCATTGTCTATAATTTTATAGCTTTCTGGAAATCCCTGCAATCTAAACATCTCTCTTGGGGTTAAACGTCTTTCCCCGTTAACCAGTAAATAGTTGTAAGAAGCACCGGCACGCAAAGCGCATGAATAAGGATAGGAACAAATATTGCCTGATTTGTTTTCATGCCATATAGAAAGTTTATAAGCTGATTTGTGGGCTTCTTTTCTTTTCTCAACAATATATTCAGATGCGTAATGTTTTTTAGCCACCTTCTTTTCTAAAACCTCGGACAAGGGTTTAAATGGTCGTATTGGTGGCGGGTAGGAAAATAGTATCGGTTCTCTATGTCCAACAATAACTACCCTTTCTCTCTTTTGAGGTAAACCATAGTCAAGCGCATTTAAAACAGCATACTGAGCATGATACCCCAAATCCTTTAATGTTTTCATAATAGTCTTTAGCGTCTTGCCTTTATCATGCCCAACCAGTTGTTTTACATTTTCAAGTATAAATGCTTTAGGCTTTTTTTCTTTAATGATATTAGCAATATGAAAAAACAATGTCCCCCTTGTGTCGTCAAAGCCTTTCATTTGCCCAATAATACTAAACGGCTGGCATGGAAAACCAGCAAATAAAATATCATGGTCGGGAATAGACGTGGGAATTACTTTAGTAATATCCCCTGTGGGTCTATGTCCAAAATTCATTTCGTAAGAGTCTTTGCAGTGTTCATCTATATCAGATGAAAATACGCAATTAGGTATAATGTCGTTTTCTCTACAAGCATTATCCATAGCTACTCTAAACCCGCCTATGCCGCAAAAGAGGTCAATAAATTTTATCTTTTCCATGTTATTTAGCTATTAGATTTTTGTAAGTTAATCTTGTTGAATTTTGTAAAGAGAAATCAAACCTGTCATTTACGCTTGCTTTTCTTGCGTTGTACCTGAATGAAAATTCATCGCAATATTTGTTCAAATGTTTAGGAGAAACTTGGTGATAAATTCCATAGATACCACGCTTCAATAATGACCAAAAACCCTCTAAGCCATTGTTATCAAATCCACCCCTAACATACTCATTTTCTTGGTGATTAATAACGATGTGAGCGTAATTTTTTGAAAGTCCTTGATAGGCAAGCCATTCGTCTGTTACAATGATAGAGCCGTTAGCTACCATGTTCTCAATAATTGGCTTTAAAGTCTTAGCCTGTGTATTGGGTACAACGTGTAAATGAACCTTGCCACCTTCCTGCATTAAGCCAAAAACAGGGGTTTTATCTTTGTAGCTACGACCCTGTGATTGTTCTACTTTTTTATCTTCGTGCCTGTTCTTATTTTTGCCTCCGATAAAACTTTCATCTGCATGGAATAAGCCATCTATTTTATCTGATATTTCTTTTGGTGCAAATGCATGGCGTATCCTGCTCAACAAGTACCACGCTGACTTTTGCGTGATTGCCAAATCACTTGCTAACTGATGTGAACTAATACCTTTTTTGTGCAATGAAAAAATGTAGATAGCCATAAACCATTTACGCAAACCAATGTGTGTACCCTCAAACATTGTACCTACCAAAACATTATAACGCTTCATGCAAGTAGGTGAAGCGCATTTATACATACCCTTAAATTCTCCCTTTGTTTTAAGAACATAATGTTTGTGATTGCCACAATAAGGGCAAACTGGTTCACCACCTTTCCATATTTTACTTTCTAAGTAATCCCTGCAAGCTGCATCATCTGGTAATGCGTTTATCATTGCGGGAAATGAGTTGAATTGTATCATCTTTTGAGCCTGTTCCATTGTGTGTTTCGTTTAGTATTATAGTACAAATATAATACCAAAATCTTGTACGTGCAAGTAATTCAAAATATATTTATTAGAATATTTGTTTATACACTAAAATATGTCATTACCATTTTTAAATCACTCTTGAAATTCTTATAATTCAAAGTGGTATACCTGTACACCTTCCATCCGAGCTGTTGGGCCAGGTTGTATTTGTCAGCATCCCGGGTATAGCCTGTGTTTGTAGTGTGTCTGCTTTTCTTACTCATAACGCCTTCGTATTCTATTGCTATCATTAACGGCTGCAGGGCGATATCGAACCGGAAGCGCCGTTTGTCATGGAAGCGATATTCTGTTGTAAAAGGGATATTGTTTTGATAAAGGATCAGCTTAATGAATTTCAGGCCTTCCGCCTCTGGTCGCACCTGCTTAACTGCTTTAGCCGAAATAATATGCTTATTCCTAGCAGCGCACGGCATCTTTTCTATGTCTTTTTGGGTGAAACGCATTACGCTACTTTTAGTTTTTCTCCTTTAATGGTTAGTGTCCAGTTGTGATTGATAGAGTCGTATTTAATGATTCCTTTGCTTTCAAGTGATCTCAAACTGCTCATATGCCTGACTAATAAATGATGGTAATTATATACTTATTTACCCTGTTAAAATAATTTACCTAATTCCACCTTTCGTTCGGTTATTATATTCCTTGCTGCGTTCAATATTTCAAGACCTATTTCGGGTACTACGCAATTATTGAGCAATTTCTTTTTGTTTGGATGACTCTTATCGCTTAAATCAAACCCTAACTTGTGATGGTTTTGACCTTCGCTTCTTGCCCCCCCCAATCTCTTTACCGGTCCCATTTTACCTATAGAACATTCTACCTTTAATTGAGGTATTTTAAAGTTTGCCCAAAAAGTATGTCTACCTGAGTATTGAGGTTTAATTAATGGTTCGTAATAAGGGTTAACATTTTCGATGCAATATTTACCTTCAAAAAAATGTTGCAGGAATATAATTTCCTGATAAAGCGACATGTCAGGGTATCTAATCGTACCCTGCCCAACAAGGAAGTAATTACACGCGCTATGAGTAGGACAAGGGGGTGATGCCCAAATGAAGTCAAACTCCTTGTAATGCTCTAAAAGGTATTGGTGAGCATCCCCCACAATAACAGTATCGTTAGGGAAGAAGTCTTGATATATCTTCGCTATCTTTGGGTCATGTTCAACGGCAGTTACTTCGACATCTTGCCAAAGTTTCCGATTACCGCCAATTCCGCTATATAAGTTCAACACTTTCATTTAGTTGTGTTTTTTATGGTGAATAGGTATATAGTTACCTAAATGATATGGTCTTTCGTCCTGCATTGCATTAATTATTTTCTTTTGTGTTTCACTAATCTGCATGTTCCTATTTTCTAAATAATGGTAAGTCGTTATGCTGTCATTCTCTCAACCTTATGCCTGTAATCGGGTTCTACGCTGATCCTGTTGCTTACCGTATCCCTGCAATGAATCATAGTGGTTCTATCCATACCAAAATATTCGGCTATTGTTTCGACATTTACCATCTGAATTATCATTAGGTCATACACAACTATTTGCCTTAGTTCGACTACGATCCGTTTCCTAGTCCTGCTCTTTAGCTGACTTTTCGATATATTGAACAGGTTCGCTATTTTAGATACGCTCCGTTCGATTACCGCAAACTTATCTTGCATTGCGTAGGCTGAATGATGTTGAATTGTGTATTCCATATACTTTAGTTATTCAAGTTTTTAAAAGAGCCGCCCTAGAAAGGGAAGCTGTATTATCACACACAGAGTTAAAATGGCAGATCGTCAACTGCCGTTGCATTATGTTCTATCGGTGCAGCCTGAACAGGTGCAGCTTGTGGCGCACTCGCATAGCTAGGCATTGCACCCGCTTCGACCTTCCACACTTCACTGCTGCCGAACCAACTAACCTTACCATCCTTTTCCCATTTACGACCTTTCAAATTGAAGTGTACCGTTACCTCTTGCCCGACTCTGCAATCTTTAAACAGGTCTATCTTTTTTTGAGATACCTGGAACGGGACAGGATTGTCATACTTCGTTCCGTTGTACTCCTCGGACATATCCAAAACGATAGTGCGCTTCTGAAATTTGTCTGATACGGTTTCTACCTCTCCGATGTGTAGAATCTTTGCTGTTACTTGTAGATTGCTCATTGTTTGTTGGTTTTTGTATCGTTAGTTACTTTTTGATTGCCTGTTTTCTTTTTCTTCCAGTTCTTGTAATATTCGGTTGTCGTCATATTCCCGATATACTCCCGTTTCTGACTGCCAATATGAATATCGTTTCCGTAATCCTTCCAGTTAAATAGCTTCATGCAACATCTTTTATGATGGAATAAATATCCCTGACCTGATCGTCAGTCAAGTTGCCAACCTTTTTACCGTTGAAAACCGTTTTTATTCTCCTGATCTTATCGGGTCGCTCACATGGATTTAGGTAGAATACAGATGCGCTCCCGAGTTTACTAGCGAACGCCTCAAGTTCAAGATCTAATTGCTTTTGCTTGCTCATAATATTTTTCCTGTTTTTACATATTGTTCTGCTAAGGTTTCCTGATAACGCCTTATAGCCTCTTTTCTTTTCTCATTTTCTTTTGCAGATTCTTCAGCCTCTAGTCTCTTTTGCTCTGCCAATACCCCTTCTACCTCGGCGACAAATTCATCCATTGCTGCTTTAAATCGTTCGGGCGACACGGGGTTTTCAGGCTCAACCCATACATTATGGTTCTTACCGCCAAAATATGCCTCCCTGTATTCTAAATTCTCGGCTGCGTACCTGCAAAACCAATCTATCAAAGTGGCAGGAGAGAATGTGCCATAAACCAATGACTTCCCATCCTCTTTAAAGCCTCCCGATTTTGCTTTCTGTGCAAAGTGGGCCAGCTCCGCAAACGTCAGGTAATACCATTCGTCAAAACAAACTTTTGCACAATCCATTATCGTTTCCTTTCCCCATTTAGCATCAAAAAACTGCTGGATTCTGTTTATCAATGCAGCGAACACTGCAATACCGTTAACCTTGCTTCCGTTTAAACCCTTATTTAAGAGCGATACGGGGGGGGTGTCTAGGTTTAAAAGTTCGGGCAGGGTAGATGTAGAGCTAATGTTGAGTTTGCCTAAGCAATCCTTCCAGTTCTCTCTCCACTGCTCCATAGTCATGTTGACCTTTGTTATTTCCTTTGACATTGCCGTTTTGATTAAAATTTCCCTCAATAATTTTTAAGTAATTAGACTCGCTTTCAATAACCCAATCGAACGAAAACCAACCACCCTTATCTCCAGTGATAAAATCTGATCCGTCTGCAATTATTAAAATTTTTTGCAGTTCAAAATTTTTCTCAGAAAATCGTTTTCTAAGTTTTGATTTTCGTTTTTCGGTTAATTCGATAACTTTTGCCCTATTATTTTTTTCAGCAAACAAATTCCAGTCTGACACGCACGCCAAAAATTTTTTAGTTTCCTCTTCTTTAATTTCTTTTTCTTTCTTTTCCTTTTCTTTGTGGGATAAATATTCATTTTCTGTACTTAAATCATCGTTTTTGTACCTTATCCCGTCAATTACGTTCAAATCGTCTGCTATTCTGTCGTTCTTTCGCACTTCCAAGTATCTTTCCTGTATTCCTTTAGAGGTAATTATCCGAAACGCTTTAAACACATCTGAATTAAACAAACACATTCTAAAACACCCCTTCAATATTTCTAATACGGAATTTTCTGTGATTCCTGACTTCAACACGTCTGCCACATCGAAGCAAAAACCGTCATCGTATTTTATCCAATAGCCATTCTCCTTATAACATAAACACTTAACGTAATCGTAAACTAAATACCCAGTTGCCCCAAATTCATTTAAAAGCCTTCGTATCTTTCTATCACTATGTATGTCTGTGTCTTGTGGGGCATAATCAAGACCTAGTTTTTTTTTTCGAGCCATACCTTGTATTTAACATTTTGTATTTAATACTCGGCATAGTGTTTGGTTACTATAAACCGAATTACCGTTTTTGAAATCCAACCGCCTGCAAGTAGTTGGGTTTTATTTTTTTTAAATCCTTACTAAAACTTTCATTATTCCTGAATCATTCAAAAAAATCCTCCAAAGCCTCAACCCCAAGTTTATTTTTTACGAAATTCTTTAATGCTCCAAATTCTGCTTGTTTGGTTACGATCTCATTAAATGTGTTTCTTTCTTTTATCTGAAGTTTTAATTCCGTCAATCGTGCCTGAATATTCATTTTTATGTATGAGGGGGTGGAAGGGTTATTGAACTTCACCTTTAATGCAACTCTTTCCTTTTCAAGTTCATCAACCTGAACGGCAATACATTCGGTAATGGCGGTAAATAATTTAACTTTTGCATAAGCGGCAACTTCTGATTTATTGTAAAATCTTCTTTCCGCTATATCGTTAGCGATGGTATCAGACCATTCCACAACAATATCCTCTATTGCTCTTTGTTTCTGCTCGATGCTTATAATGTCCATTTTGTGTATTTTAGTGATGCCCCAAGCCTTTCGGGAATTTTTGTTTTAAGTTATATCCACATCCAATTTTGGCATAGTGGGGAAACGGTATTTAAATCTCTGCCAGCGGGTACAAATCGGCTACCATCCTTAAATGTCATAATCAATATTTGTGGGTTATTTTCATTTGCTGGAATTTGATCTAATTTATTTTCAAATCCACAAAAATTAAGATATCCCGAAAGTGGATCAACTATTAACCAACCGCTACCTTCTATCCCACCCGTCATTTCGTAGAAAGGTTCTGAAAATTCCTTTGAGATTTTAGTTATCTCGTCTTTTATCTGCTGCGTCATCGTTCAGTTTTTTAGGTTAAGAATGTTTACGGGACGTGCAGTAACGATCTGCATAGTTCTTAGCCGTCCCAACCATGTTATTTATGGATTATCACGAAATCCCTAACATTTTCAAGCTCCGTGTCGAATATGCCATCTATTGCGCTGTCGGTAGATTCTTTAAGTCCAACACTTTCCAGCCAAAACGATATTTGGCTATTAAGTACTTCCCAACATATTTCAACCTCTATTTTGACAGGTGAAAATCCTTTGAAAAGTGGAACGGACAATGTGAACTTGTCAACAAACCCCTCATGCGCAACGGTATGAGATTCATCGTTGTTCACCCGGTTCCCCTTTCCATCGCTTTCCTGTGAAAGTTCCTGCTGCGTCTTGAATCTTATTTTTACGAGTCCGGCAATAACATTTGCATATTGTTGCTTGTCGTCAAAAAAAAGCCGGTTAAATTTCAACAACTTCAAAAGAGACTTGCGATCCATCCGGATGTCTGAATTAATCCCGAATTGCTTTAATTCTTCGGATGCCTCCAGCTTAGCCGTAATGATTGTGTTGTTGTGTGCTTCCGGATTGGTATTTAAAACAATGGTGCGGTTGTTTTTGTTTGACTCAACCACTATCGTTTTTACATCCAGTACCTGAACACTATTTGCGTTATCACGGCGGATTCTAACAAAATCACTTACGGCATGAATATCGCCGGATAGTGATATGCTCTTTGGTTCTTTCAAAGGCAATGGAGCTTGCGCCTGCCCCTCCCGTATGGTCAATTCCGTGCAGCCATCCGGTAAAATAATTTGTGTTTTTTCTGTTTGCATTTTTCTGTTTTTTTATGATTGGTTAAGAAATAATTACCCGTTAGTTCCATTTTTTACAGGAATGAATAACCTGCTTTGCCCTTTCTTTTCTTCCGGTTTCAATCGGCGTTCACTTACCCATTCTCCGGCCTCATCATAAGTAACCATAACATTGCTTTCATATTCTGCGATATGGTAAAGCGTTCCGGTTTTCTTTTGCTGGCGGGTTACTATTTCGTCAATCAGCGTTTCATTTTCAACTGCTTTGGGCTTGATTCGTTCTTTGTATTCTGTTTTTACCTCGTTAAACTTATCAGCTTCCTCTTTGAGCCAAATTGAGTTGTTTGTAAATTGCTCTCTGCGCTGGTCTAATTCTTCCGGCGTAAGCGCAATGCGGTAATCTGTGTTTTCAACTTGGGACGCTTGCTCCTGCAAGGCTAATACCCTGTCTTGTTGGTCTGCCAGTTCCGGCATGAATCTTTGATGCATTTTTTATAAATTTTAATTGTGAAAAAACTATTGAAATAACCCCATCTGAATATTCGGTACAGGCTCGTAAACCTTGCGCCATATAATCGCACGACAACCTTTAGCGGTCAGACCCTTACGACCCGTATTTAGTACTTTCCCGTTCGATTCAAGCTCACTCATTCGCCTGGACACTTCAACCTTGTCGAGAGTCGTATAAGCCGCTATATTATCAGCAATACCCTCCGAATTAGGCAGTCTATCCATCGCCTTTAGAATCAGGTCGTAGTTTCTGTCTCTATGCGGCTTACTAGCATTATTTGCGGCTATTGAGGTCTGTTGCATGTTGTGTGTTTTGGTTGGGGTGTTATGCGGCTTTAGAAACTACTTGTGACTTATCGATTAGCATTTCTCCAGCCTTTAATACTTGCTCGGTTATAAAGTCCTTGTCGGCTTGTGGTATTTCAAAACGGATCGTATTCAGATTCTTAAAAAATCCACCGTCTTTTATACACGGTATTTCGCCATCTGCCACATATTCCATCCACCTAACCGAAGGATTACCCTTAGCCATTTCAAGTATTTCTAATAGTTCGGACTCGTAAGGCATGTAAACTATTAGCTCCCCGTAGTTGCACCCGTTTATAATAGCGTTAGAAACGATTTGCCAGTAGTATTTAGCCCCGTCAGTATGTTTTGCGTACTCAAACCCATTGTAGTTAAATCCGTCACGCAAGGCATACATAACTTCCATTCCCGTCAATCCGAGGTAAAGCGGTAATACAAGTTGAACGAATGACTTTTTAGTCATGGGGCATTTTATATCGATTACCGCACGATGGGCGGTATCGATGTTCTCCCGTGTTCCATCCTTACTGCCAACCCAATAAGGGATAGTAGGGTGGGTATCGGTAATGGCAGACGAATAGGTATAATCCATGCCGAGCAAATCAAATACTCTTGGTTCTAAGAATGTTCCCCAACTTGTAGGCTTAGAACCTGTTTCCGCGTCTATTGAGTCGTCTAAATAACGCTCAAAGTTTGTTTCGGCTATGTAGGTATTAGCTGCTTCGCCGAAGTCCTTTTTATTAGTCCTCAGTTTTGTCAGCTTGACAATTTCGGACGATGTAAAATTTCCGTTTCTTAATGGGTTGTTCATAATTCGTTGTTTAAAATGTTGTAGATGTTTTTCATAAATGCGCTTCCGCAAGCAATCCACGAATACCAATAGGATATACAATTAACATTTAGTTGCTTCCTGAATTTGTTGTGGTTCATGTTATTTTGTTTTAAGCTGCGAATAAATCTTTTGGGGTGTTGATTGCAATATTTGTAGGATCGTTTTCAATCAGTTCATACTTTATTTCTCCGCCTTCAAAATCGGGGCGTTCTATTAATAATTGCAGATCGTTTTCGTTTGCCCACGCTTCAATTTCCGAAAGGCTATTGCGGTCAAGGAATGAGGCATCAAAGTATAGGGTTTTTATTTCCCCTAAGTTCATAGATGCTATGCGTAAAGCGGTGCAATACATCTTAGATGCGCTGATTTGATTGCGGTCAAGTGGAAGCCCATCAATAGTAATGCCTTCGCTGTTTATAGATACGCCCTTTGGAAACTTAGCACTCTCAATCATTTTTTGCCTTTCAGCCTCTATTGATTTGACAAGCGCATCAGCTTCTTCAGCTATCACCTTTGCTTGCTCTGTTGCCGTTTTGTAATCAATGTATTGACGGTATTGCAGGGCTTTGGCATTAGTTTCGGACGCTTCCAGTATTTGCTTATCTATTTTATCTAGCTCCGAACTATCAGGCATTTCGGTAATGTATGCCGGTTCAGGCGGGTAAAGGGTAGATGCTTCTTTTTGCAGGTGCATATCCTTTGTAAGAGAGTCAAGCCAATTCGCAACCTCGGCACCGCCATATCCATGTTTTGCGAGTATTCGGAGCGCATCCCCACAAGCATTATAATTAATTACTTTTTGCGCTTCAGCTTCATTGAATATGCGAACTTCGTTATCAATGTTTGATTTTGCGATATTCCATTCATTGCGAGCCTTATCGTTTGCTGCTTTATTTTGTAGGTAAAGACCGTTAAGCCTTTTTTTCTCGGCTTCTTTCTTTGCTTGCAAATCTGTAAGGTCAACGGGCAATACTTCGTCCATTTTAAGCATTTCGGTCAGCTTAACATGGAACTTTTCAGCGTCCATATTTTTAGAGGTGCGTTCATTATATGCTTTCAGATAGCGGGTATCAATTTCGGTAAAGTCAATGCCGATTATCTTTTGCAGTTGCTTTGCCTGTTCCTTTGGTGCAGATTGCAGGAACTTATCAATATCGAATATTGGCGGGAAATACTTTGCCCCCAATTCCTTAGTAACATTCTGCTTTATATTTTCGGACGATACAAACGTCAATTTATCAACTCCCTTATTGTTAAATTCCCATAGGAATTTTTCACCCGTTGTAAGGGTCATTTCCCCTTTACCTTGCGTTGCCCCATCCTTAACCATTACATCAGGACGGACAAAGCGCACTCTGTCAGGAATACCACGCAATAGGCTTGTCTTGCCCATATTGTTGCCCGCTGTTACTATTGCGGTACAACCTTTAAAATCTGCTTCAAATTCGCTTATAGCTTTGAAGTTGCTAATTTTGATTTTTTGAATCCGGCTCATGTTATTTGCTTTGTAGGTAAGTGAATAATTTGTTGAAACTGTTTATTTCTTTTGTGCTTATTATGCGATCTGCATTGATAATATCGTCAGGAGATAACGCCTCTTTTTTCATTTCATAGAGTGCCGTCAAATCTTCAATAGGAATTGGATTTCGAACATCACTTCCAAATACGGGAGAATAAGCGGTGCTATCTATATCATATATATTGCCGCCAAAGATGTCTCCGAATTTTTCCGCTGCATTTTTTAAAGCGTAACTTTCTGCCGCAGGTGCGCCGATTTGTATTGCGTTTGATTTTATGGCAGATAAATCGCCCTGCGTGGCTCCCTTATCCATTTGTATAGATGCGGCACCCACGCCATCCTGGCTTTCTATTTCTCCGGTAACAGGATTTGTAATAGTTAGTTTACCAACAACAACCATTGCATTTAAAACCTGCTTGCACTCCTTTATTTCCCACTGATATTTACCGAAAATTCTTTTTAATAAATATTTTACACGCTTCACAGGAATGTATGGAAGAGGTCTACTTTGCCCATTTATTGATATTTTAACCATCGGATGTTCTTTTATCCAATTAGCGGGAACTGGAGTGTTGAGAATGACATTTAAATCATCTTGTGCGAATGCCATTTCTTTATCTTCTATCAATTCTATAAGAGATGGCACTTTGTATTTTTGTATATCAGGCATGAGTATGAGATTTTCTGTTATAACTTGATGAGTGATAAAATAATGGTAACTATATACTTATTTACCCCGTTAAAAAATTGAAGTTTTAAATTTCCTTTCTACTGTAATTATGGTGTCATTCTTGCTACCTCCATGTGGGCATAGCAATATTTCTTCCATTTCAAACCCATTACCTTTCCCGCAACCGTTACTATTCCACCCGAAACAAATACATACCCCACCTTGCTTAACAATGCGTCCTATGTGCTTTTTGCAATTAGCCCAATAGTCCATCATTGTCGGGATATTATCATGTTCTACAAACAAATCTTTGCCGAAACTATCATAGCATTCTTTTGCTTGCGTTAGTGAATATGGCGGGTCAAACAATACACCATTTAATGAATTAGAAGGTAAATCCATAAGGAATTGTAACGCATCTTTATGGTATTTTGTTGGTCTTTCAGGGTTAAGGTCGTTGGTTATTTCAGCAGGTGAATTTTCACCGCTAAATGGGTCGGCCCATCCCAATCCATTAGGACAATGTTTATAAATTATCTGCTTTATAGCAGGAATTGTAAACGTCCACTTATTCGGCATCTCCCATTGTCTATCGAATACTATCGGCATAATATTTTATTTTTTAGGGTGAATAGGTATATAGTTACCAAAATAATTTTACCTTTTTTTATTCAGATTAATAATGAATGTCAGTAGCAGATCACGCTTAACTCTGCGCTTTCCTTTCGGTGGTGCTGGTATCGCTTTGAGGTTGATGGTCATACCTATTTCCCTTTATACTGTTTAGAAAGTTTCCATTCTGCGAGTCCGATAAGACTAAACACAACGATTAGTATCAGCCCGACTAGGATTATTTTAGATTGCGTGAGCTCCATTGTTATGAGTTTTTACAGATTATTAAAATGGTCTTGAAGCGAGTCTGAATCAGTATCGGTCTTGCGTGTCAGAGCCAATGCGATCACAACTGTTAACACTACTGGAGCAATTATCAGAATCGTTGCTATTGTCGGGTATGTGCGTATGAAGTGGAGTAGCATTAGGCACGATTTAAATTGTTATTGTATTCAGTACATATACTACCGATAGCCATAAACAAATTCTTACCACTAAAATCTCCGTTCATCACCCGTGTGTGGGCTTCTTTCATTTCCGCTGCTGTTGGTATTGCTAAATGCCTGGCAAGGTCTGTATCAACGTCCTGCTCGTCCGGCATAAAGATGTACTCCATATGCGCTAATGTAGCCTCTTTGATAAGGTCAACCAACCTGCTATCATCGTCAGAGTCGAGAATGTGAAAGGCATTAGTAAAGTCTTGCCCATCAGCCTGTACGCTTTCGATGTCGTAATCAAATGGGCTATCTTCACCCATATAAGACGGATAGAAATAACCTATGCCAGTTATGGTAATGTTGACAGGTATGGGGTTCTTGTTGCCCTTCATTATCGGCGTGTCGAACTGGAAAGATTTTGTTAGCTTGCTCATAAAGTTTTATTTAAGATTAAGTACATCCCTGCCACGTAAACCGCTACGGCTATAATCAGGATTGTTTGAATGATTTTGTAATTGGTGTAGGTCATGTTAAAAATGTATTGTGCTCACCAGGTAATTCATGAAGGTCATAACCGCTACGGCGCTACCTACTAGTAATGCAATGGTTTCACCCATGCCATTACCGCCTCCTGCGTATTTTGCCCTATTGATCGTGTACTGATAATTCCTTTTCATAATGTTGGTTTTGAAATTTTCAAGTGGGTCGTGAGGTTGTTAAAGAGTAAACGTTGTTCCGTTAGCTTCGCATTCGGCTAATTCTTCCAGTAGCGCAAAAGCCGATTCATTATTGGTTTGTTCAAAATCCTGCATAGGGTAATCGGGGTGCGCCTTAGAGCATATGAGTATGCCGGCGGTAACATATCCGTACTTTTCTTTTAAAGCCCAACCGATATCTCCAGCCATCTGCACCGCATGACCGCATATGCACATTGGAGTATTACATATTCCATTTTCATTTATTGTGACTTTACAATCACTATCGCCAAATGTCGATTGTTTATGAATGCGCCTGCCTTCCTTGATATCGGCAAGCATGATTGAATACATTTTGTCCAAAACAGGAATTAATTCCCACTCTGCCATGTCTTCTTCTGAGTATCCCGCGCCAAGCACCTCAGAGGCCGAGTATCCCGCGCCAAGCAACGCATAGGCCGAGTATCCCGCGCCACGCACCTCAGAGGCCAAGTATCCCGCGCCAAGCACCTCAGAGGCCGAGTATCCCGCGCCAAGCAACGCAGAGGCCGAGTATCCCGCGCCACGCAACGCAGAGGCCGAGTATCCCGCGCCAAGCACCTCATAGGCCGAGTATCCCGCGCCACGCAACGCAGAGGCCGAGTATCCCGCGCCACGCAACGCAGAGGCCGAGTATCCCGCGCCACGCACTATATTTTTATCAATCGCTTTTAATGCGAGCACTTTTCTTTGTTTAAGATCGGTCGTTGACATAAATTTGTTTTTAGTAGGTTATTTATTGTGTGTTGTATTGCTTAATATGGTTGTGATTTGCTTTCAGGATTTCGTAGTTTGGAGCTCTTAAATACCTTTATTGAAGTACTCTGCAATGGCATTAACTACTCTTTCTTCACCTGTTCCAGTCTTGATAACACGGGTTATAGTTGTTCTGTCAACGGTGATAGTTTCGGCGCAACGCTTTATGCTGCCACGGAGCAGGAAAGCCTTTTTTGCAGCCCTTCGTACGTCTTTGCTGATTTTGATTACCATAGTTTTATTTTTTTTATTACCTTGATTTGGTTGTTGCTTAGTTGTAATTGTGATGTAAAGATAAAGACATAATTGCGATAAAAAAGACACAAACGAGATGAAAAAGAGAATTTTACTCTAAAACTCTTGTCAGGCCTTACAAGTATTTTTAAAAATATATGAAAATGCGGGGAAATAAAGGGTAATAATGTAAAAAAATCCCCGCTAGAAAGCAGGGTTTGAAGCATCTTGAGCGGTTATAAGTTGCCATTATCCGGAAATTACCGACATTTGCTCTACCGATATGAAAATGTATCGAACCAACAGGAAGGTAGAAGTGATACAAACTGCCATTACCGGCTACGTCCTCATCCTTGCAAGGCTCACGAGCCGGTTCCAATTCAAAAACGCCGGAATGGAGAGCGAAATGATCTGCTTATCGCAGCATGCTCACTACTAATAGTTAACGAGGGGTTCTATCTGCCTGCAAGGCGCAAGGTGTGCCTATTTGCAAATTAATCATACATTTGTATTGTCGTTATGAAGATATAGCGCACTAATGTTATGGCTAATACATCTAAGCTCACTCCCAAGCAGGAACAATTCTGTAATGAATACCTGATTGATCTCAACGCTACCCAGGCGGCTATCAGGGCCGGATATAGTAAAAAGACGGCGACAGAGCAGGCATCACGCTTGTTAATAAATGTTAAGGTGATTGAATATCTTAATGGATTACGTTCAAACCTTCAAAAAAAGACAGAAATAACCCAGCAGCGGGTATTGGATGAATACGCCAAAATCGCATTTTTTGACATCCGCAGAATATACAATGACGATGGCAGTCTTTTGCCAATAAAAGACATTGACGATGATAGCGCCGCCGCAATAGCAGGTATAGAATGCTTCGAAGAGACAGAGAGAGCCGGGGAAGAAACAATAGTAACTGGCATTCTACGCAAAGTAAAGATCACAGATAAGAAAGGAGCGCTGGACAGCATCTGCAAGGTATTGGGCTATAATACTCCCGACAAATCACAGGTGGAAATGGCAATCGTTTGGCAGGAGGAAAAGACATATGCTAAATGATTCTGTCAGCAAAACAAACCAAATGTCTTGATCTGCTTGAGGATAAAATCACTACTGAAATACTATTCGGTGGTGGAGCTGGTGGCGGCAAAAGCATTGTTGGCTGCTACTTCATTTTAAAATGCGCCATGAAATATCCCGGCACCCGGTGGGTAATAGGTCGTAACTCTCTCAAAACACTCAAAGAAACTACACTTAATACGCTATTTCAAGTAATGAAGGCCCAAGGCGTAAAAGTCAACTTGCATTACAGGTACAACGACAATCGCAGTATTATTTTATTCAAAAATGGCAGCGAGATCCTTTTAAAGGATTTAGGGTTTTATCCATCCGATCCCGACTTTGACGAATTGGGATCATTAGAGATAACAGGTGCATTTGTTGATGAGTGTAACCAAATTGTGCAAAAAGCATGGAAGGTTCTCAAGTCGAGAATAAGGTATAAACTGGATGAATACGGGCTAATTCCCAAGATTGTAGGCACTTGTAATCCTTCAAAAGGTTGGGTATATACTGATTTCTTCAAGCCTTTTGTAAATAAGGTTTTATCTGCTGGCAAAGCGTTTATTCAAGCCCTTGTCGGGGATAATCCATACATCAGCAAGCATTACAAAGAAAACCTGCTAAGCCTGGATAAGGCCACAAAAGAAAGGTTATTGCATGGGAATTGGGATTATGATGATGATCCTACGGTATTGTGTAGTTACGATGCTATCTGCGACTGCTTTACTAATGACCATGTAAAAGGCGGAGGCAATAAGCGAGTGAGCGCTGACCTTGCTATGCAGGGTCGCGATAAATTCATAGCCGGAGTATGGGAAGGTGGCATATGTAAAGTCGCTATTGACCAGCCTAAAAGCACTGGTAAAAGCATTCAGGATGATTTGCAGGCTTTAATAACCAAGCACAATATAGGACGCAGCAATGTTATTGCAGATAGCGATGGAATGGGCAGTTATCTGAGTAGTTATCTCAGCGGCATAAAAGAATTTCATGGTAATGCAACTGCTAATAATGCTGCATACGCCAACCTAAAAAGCGAATGCGCTTATAAATTAGCTGAAAAGATAAATAAGCGTGAAATCAAGATAATATGCACCGAGGACCAGAAACAGTGTATAATAGACGAATTAGGTTGTTTAAAGTCTGATGATGTTGACGCTGATGAAAAGAAAAAGCGAATTATCAAAAAGAATGAGATGAAAGAACTGCTAAGCCGTAGCCCTGATTACCTGGATATGCTTATAATGGGTATGTTTTTTGAAGTTAAATTACCACCGGCAGATTGTACCATCGTCCGATCATCACCACAAAGAAAACCGACATACGGTAAATACTTTGAGGGGAAAAGGTAATTTGGTGCGTCTAAAAAAATAAATTAGGCATATAAATAAATTTATTTTACTTTTGGCTAATAATATAACAATGTGAAGATGCATTGTAACTCAATCACCACGAAGCACATTAACGCCTGTTATTCTCGCAAAGGGAATAACAGGCGTATTTTTTTGTATTAAAACCTAAACATGGAAATTTCATTGACTGAAACGCAAAAGGAAGCAAAGAGAGTGATTGATAACATTGATCCGGCTAAACTGCATATCATATTCCATCACCCGGAATGCAGGGCCATGTTTGAGAAACATGTTGATGCGTACCGGCTTATAGATACTCCGGTGCTGAATACAATACGCAATGCTTTCAAGAATCACATCATTGCTACGCTGTCATTCACTGAGTTGAATCTACTCATTGATGAATTTGCCGCAGCACTCACAAAAGAGTTTGACGAGGTGCATACCGGCGTTGTGTTGCTTGCTATCAGGTTGATACGTGGTAGTAAGATATCTGTGTTTAGCACCTATTCTGACGAGCAGCTTATACAGCTATACCGCAATTGCATGACTGTTGAACAGCAGATTGAAGATGCTACCAAGCCGATCAAAGAGGAAGTAATCGAGGAGTTCTGGACGAATGCAACATTCAAGCAGATCAAAGAGGTGGAAGATATGTATAACCGCAGAAAAGCGCAGGATAAAAAAATCCCTTCAATCATACAGTAATGGGCAGGATAAAAGTAAGCCACCGGCAAAAGGCTAAGCAGAAGCGCAGGGCCGACAAAACATTAGAGCAACGCCTCGAGAAAAAAGCACGCAAGAGAAAAGATGAACTTGGAATATAACGACATACTCGAAATCATAGAGAATCGCCCGAATTATGAATACATAAAGGGTGCTACCGAGGCTTACCGCAAATTGCGCATGTTCTTTACGGGCCAGGGTATTGAGGAGTATGTTGAAGATATTGAGGAATTCATGCGCGAAGGAACGAAAGAAACGCTTGTTAAGTTCATGAGGTCGAACCGGGATATTATCCAAAGGGTAATGAATCCGGTTAGTAAGATATACACGGCAAAAGGTGGCCTGCAACAGATCAACCTTCCCGAAAACAAGCAAAGCGACTTTTCGATTTACCTGCAAAGCGTTACAACAAGCCTTTCACTGGACGAATGGATCAGGCAGGTAGTGGAGCAGCATTACTACTATGATCCTAATGGGTTGGTGCATATAGAAATAAACGAGTATGATGAACCATACCCGGTTATCAGGTGCATCGAGGAGGTATTTGATTATATGCACAATGGCCGGGCAGTGGAGTATGTGGTGTTGGAAGTAGATGCGGCACAGCGTCAATCATACATGAATGCGGGTATTATCCCTATGGATACACCGGCAAGGAATAAAGTGTATCGTGTTATTGATGATTCAACAGACAGGATCGTAATAATTGGCAGTAAAAACAGCACCGGCCTATCATATAAAAACATGACCGTTGCTAGCGAAGTGGCTAATGAATTCGGCTATGTTCCCTGCATGATCATTTCCGACATTATAGGTATGGACCATTGTTATGAGAGCCCGCTATCTGTATGTATCAACCTGCTTGAAAGGATGCTTACAGATAATGCCCTGTATTATTGGGCATTCTGGCGCAATGTATTTCCTAAAGAATGGATGCAGAAATTCAAATGCCCTACATGTGACGGGCATACGGTTGTTGATGCTGCTCCATGCCCTGAATGTAAGGGAAAAGGTTATCTACCATTCCTGCGTACCGCTGATGTGGCTATCGTTGATTATCGCAATGATGAAAACAAAAGCATACCGCACCCGCCATTAGGCAGGATAGAGAGCGATATTACCGCGCTTGAATTCATGGCTGATCATGGATTGAGTATTGAGGATTATTTTTATCTTACTATGTGGGGTGTTACCAATAGCGCCGGGCAATATAAAAAAAATGTTGGTGGAGGCGGTAAAGGTGGAGATATAGAGCGCACAGCCTATGAAGTGCAGGTAAATACGCAGCCACAGCATGAAAGGCTTAGGTTATTCGGGCGATGGAAGGTTTCTATACAGAAGTTCGTTATAGACACATGCGCCTGGTATAAATACCGTGACCAATTCGAAGGGAGTGCAATAATATGCGGTGATCGGTTCCTGATAGAAAGCCCCGATGCGACATGGGACCGTTATTTGAAGGCGGTGCAGGGCAAAGCTCCAATGTATGCGCTTGATACGCTGCTTATAGAATACAATCAAAATAAATTTGATGGCAACCCGGAATTATACCGCAAGGCTGAACTACTCAGGCAGGTTGAGCCATTCGTACATGAGGATGTGAGCGTGATATGGCCTGATGAAACATTGCCGCTTATTACCCGCCTGCAAAAGAAATACTTTGACGAATGGACATCTACGCTCACCGACTATGATATTGCCAGTGTGCCGGAGCAGGGCGGAGCAGATATATTGCGTAGGCAGTTGCTCAACTATGTAACAGGCAAATATATGGCAGAGCGCAAGTATGACGCATTACTATTAACAGCTACAGGGGAGATTATCAACATAGGGGACAATGTAGGCATCATACACGGAAAAGAGCAGAAAGAAGATCACCAGGGCCAGATATACACCGTTACTGATATAATGGGTAAGAATATCACTATTAAAGGCGGTGGAGCTGATGCGGTATTCGGCTATAGCACAGATGATGTTTACAAGTCGGATAAAAGCTATGCGGCGCTTGAGGAGTTTAATAAAACAATATCATAAATTTTAACCATAAAAAATACAATCATGGCTCCAAGACCAAAAACACAGGAAGCGAGTGAAAACCAATACTGGGACAAATTCCATTGCACCGTATCAAGAAAAGGTAAGGTAAATGAGGCTGGTCAAATGAAGGGTGTAACCATATCGGTAACGGCTCAAAAGCTGCTACGGACGAAAGTACCGGCATCGGAATCGACCATAAATAACCTGAACACGGCTAATGATCATCAGAACCCATTGGGTAATGACTCGCCTATGATTACCTACTACTTCCCGATGGGCAAGGTAAAGGAAGGTGATACTATGAAGGCAAATGATGTTTTCCGAACTATCAACTCCATCGATGATGAAACCGGGGAAGAAATCACCGTGAAGTCAAAGACGGATATCGTGGGTATCAAAATACACTACGATAAAAAGCGCATAGGCTATGATGAGGAGACCGGGAAAGAACTGTGGGGCAATCCGAAGGCCAAAGCTGAAGAAGTAAAGTAAAACTCATTTAATCACCAAAAACAAATATATGGCTCTTAAAAAAGAAGCGATAATAAAAACGCTTAAAGCATTAAAAGTAGCTGATGACCTGATTACGCAGTTGGTTGATTCGCCCGATGAGGTGGATATTGATCTGCCTGCTGATATACGGATTTATGATGGCGCCGGGTATTCGGAACTGGAGACTAACATCCGTAAAGGCTATATCAAAGAGAAAGATTCGGTGGAGATATGGTGCAGAAAGATGAACGAAGAAAATGAATTGGGGCTTACCGGCGCGGCTGCCAAGGATCCTAAAAAGATAAGCGAGGCAATGAAGGCCAAGGCTATTAAAGAAGCCGGCATAACACCAGCAGAGTGGGAAACTAAGTTTACCGACCTGCAAAAGACCATTGACACCAAGAACCAGGAAGTAACTACCTATCAGCAGCAGATGGAAGCGTTGAGGGCTGAAAAGGAATACCGCAAGCTGTTCTTTGCTGATATGAATAAGAGCCTGGATGAGGACGAATGGCTGAACCGGCTGCAAAAGACCTTTGAGATAAAAGCGGATGGCGATGTGAAAGGGTTGTGGGATAAGCAAAAGGGCAAGTTTGTAACGGATGAAAAAGCCAATACGCTGCCATTTACCGAAGCGTGGGAAACACTCCGTAAGGAAGATCGCTTCAAATCATGGTACGAACCAAAGGTAGACCAAGTAACGCCTGATCCAAAGAAAACGCATGCACCACAAAATCAGAACCCTGCAGGCCCTAGACCAAAGAAATACGCTACGTCTGAGGATATCATGAAGGAAGTGGATAAGCAATACCCCTCTGATAAAAAAGGCAAGGTGCAGGGATGGGCTAAGAAACGGCAGGAACTGTTTAATAAGCTGCGGGCTGAGACGGTATAAATAGTTTGTAGGTTTTTTCATATGGCCCGATGTTTCTACATCGGGCTTTTTGTTTTAACTTTGGTGTATGTTACCCACGATTGACAAAGCATTATTAGCTTCAATAAGATGGTGTTTTTATAGAACTCATTTTGAAGTTATTACCGTTGATAAGAATAACGGCGTAATTCAAACAACTAAAATAAGTTTTGATGCTCATTGTGAAATGATGAATATCAATTATAGAATAAATTAACTTTAGAAGATGGGAAACACAGAATTATATTACTCGATTATTACGATAGAGGAGAGAAAGTATAAAGTTGTAACTGGAAGCGAAAAGAACTACAATATATCTCTTTTAACAGATGATGATTTAATTAATGAAACTAACTAACCCATGTATTCAGCCGAAAATATAAAAGAAATAACCACTGATTTATACTATGATCTATTAGATAAGTATGTGGCGCTTAATGCAGATCATAAAAAAGCTAAAGATAAAATCAATGGTTTGGAAATTGATAACTCACAGATGAAACTAGAGTTAGCAATGTACCGGAATCATTCAATGTATCCTCATGAATTAATAAAAGGTGCTTATAAGGCATTTGTAAAGCAAGTCATGAAAATAATCCGTAGTAAAAAGCGCGATGAAGCCATAAAGGAAATACAAAACTTAATAGAACTTAAATAACAATTAGCCACCACTAAAAAATATTTTTTGGTGAATCAAATAAAGTTGTAATTTTACATTCGTAAACGGCAATAAGCATCCTTCCGTTTATTTCATTTCTCCGGCTGATTGTTGCAGCCTTGCAATAGAATGGGATTGTAGCCCATATGCACGCAAATACTGGATTGTAGCCAGATTTAGCAATAACACTCTCTGTTTATTTTAAATCTAAGCAACAATGTCTGCTTCAAGTAATTATTACGACTCGCTCTTAGCGCAGTATCAAAGCCCCGTCCGCGATGAATTCAATAAAGCGGAATTGAGGGAACTGGAAACGCAGGTACTCAATGTAGGTCTCGAAAACACGGACTTCCTGATGAATGCCAGCGAAATTTCAAGAATCAAACAGTCTGTTAACCGCCCTGTATATGGTTACGTAAAAAACCGTAAGCCATCTACCAATGGCACAGCAATGACCGCATTCAACACAGGTATAGGCGGTACATCATCTCAACAGACGATCACCTGGATCGCTTTCACGGAGGAATTCTACTTCAATGAAACCGAGGCAATGGATAACGTTTTCGATGAGGCCGAACTTTTCAGAAATGAAATGTCGCAGGCGCAGCGTAACATCCGTGAGCGCATCCGTACATGGCTGACACAACAGATGTATGCTAACCGTACCGGTGCATTATCCCGTGGTAACAGCTCTACTACAACGTTCAACGCAGCTACCAATACATTTGAAATATCCGGCAACAATGCAACTATTCCATGGAGTGCGATGACATCAACGCTTCGCTGGAATAAATACGGCTATTCAAAGTATGACGTATTTGCCGACCAGCAGTTGTATGCAGGCCCTAACGGATATGAATTCCAGCAGGCCCAGGCTACACAAAACGCAACCAACCTTGCATACCAGCTCAAGGCTACACCGGTGCCACCACAGGCGGGCGGTTACATGGGTAATGTATGGGAAGATATCATACTCGGTGATTCAGATGTGCCTTATACCGGCGGCTATAACTCCGGCGCTGCACTCTGTATGCCATCAAACAGCTTCGCATTCATACCATGGATGCCTAAACTGTACATAGACGGTAAAGGCAACTATGAGGACTACGCAGGTGGTTACGGCATGGTAGCTGATGACATGGTGCCCGGTATGGAGTACATGGTACACGGATGGAGAACACAGGCAGACACGACAGCGGGCGGCGGACATGGTTATACCCAGGATAGCGTAACACAGTGGCAGGTAGGTTGCTATGTGGCGTATATCACTCAGTACCTGTCAAACGCAAATGAGACACCAATTTATTTCTTCGCTTTAAAACCATAATGACGATGAAAAAAATAATCGTAACAATTCTGGCTTTACTGGCCATGGGAATAAGTACAAATGCGCAGACGTTCCCGGCGCAGACTTTGACGAAAAACAGCAGCGCAACCAGGGGCGGCATTAATGCGGGAGGTACATACCTCAGTATAGGTTATGCCACCGGTCAGAACTACACCATTGTAACAGGCACGGTTACACCTGCATCCGCTTCACACCCGGATACGTTGTTTGTCCCAACTACCGGAATCAGCGGCTACGGCACGGATACTGGCTATGTATTCTACTCATTCTCGAGCAACGTAAATAAAACTTACGACCTGCAGGTAAATTCCGTTAGCGGCACACTTGCCGGAACCGCAATACTGCAAGGCAGCACGGATGGGCAGGGATGGCATACGCTGACTGGCAATACTACTTATTGTACGGGTTGCGCGGGAGCATCGGCGACACTTACCGGATCAGGCACGACACACTATCAATGGTATATGCCGAAGGATGCGGATAACTATCAGTATCACCAGATCAGGGCGATATTATCCGGGACCTGTACGGCAACATTTAGCGGAACGCAAATAGTATCTTATTAAACTATGTCAGTTTTAACCCCTATTGCTGGGCAAACGAGCGTAAAGGCGGGATATAACACCACCTACACCAATACTACAACTGGTGGAAGCTGGAGTTCCAGCAATACGGGTTATCTGACAATAGATGCAGTAAGCGGGGCCGCGGTAGGCATAAGCGCAGGGAATGTACAGGTGATCTATACAATCGGCAGCGACAGCATAGCCTTACAGGTAACAGTACAGACATCAAGCTCTTTGACAAATGGCATAGACTTCAATACAGTTTATGCGGCATTACAAAACCGTGTATTATGGCAATCACAAGGCGTTACATCTGACAGCCAAAGGTATTTTGAGGACTTCCATCCGCTGAATGATACTGAACTGATAGACAAATGCCGGCCGACAAGCGGGAGCGTTCCCCTGGCTACATTTTTAAGCAATATGCAACGGGCTATTATCATGCAAATGTTAGCAGCCGTGTATGATGCTCCCGTAGCCGTGGACGTTCCAAAGCTGGCTTTCTGGAGGAATGACACCACAAGACCATTGGTTAACGTAAGGCCTAACGGGCAATTCGTAGGATTGAAGTTGTATATAAGTAAGGGTGATTTTGGCGTGAAGGTGAATAGCTTACAGTTGTTTTTCACAAAAGCGGCAACCTTCAACCTGTATGTGTACAATGATTTTTTTTTAAATCCATTGGCTACCATATCTGTAACATGCGCCGCTAACGAGCTTACGATCATTGACCTCGGACAGCAAATAGTACTCAGTAACCTTGCGCCGAACCAATACAAAGGTGGCAGATGGTATATAGGGTATTACCAGGATGATTTACCCGCAGGATGCGAGGCTGTTTATTATCCTGTAGGATATAACAGGTTTGCACCGGTAACCTGCATAGCCTTTTCAGCGCCTTTGGAGCCTAACCCGAATGATGGATCACGAAATTTTGACCGGTCAAACATAGGGGCTAATAACCTTATGTACGGAATGAACTTCGAAATATCCACGTTCATAGATGCGACAAACACTATTGTCCAGAATATGCACCTGTTTGATGATGTGATCGGTATGCTTGGCGCTGTTAAAAGCATTGAGATATACAAATACTCCTATCGATCAGGTGGTGATAAGAAGGCGCTAGACGCAATGGGAGGGCTGGATAGGCTGAATATTGAACTGAATGGCTCGGCAGGTAATTACCTGGAGAATAAGCCAAAGGTCATAGGATTGCTGCAAAGGCTGCGGGATGAATACAAAAAGGTAAAGCAGGCATTACAACCATCATTTTCACAAGCAATAGGAAAACCATAACCATGGGGATATTCGCACAGCCAACGAGAACAGGAAGGGATTTCTATACAGAGTCTCTTATAGCGAGGTGGTTTAGCCGTGCGGGAAGCCTATGGGGTACTACCAATGATAGTTATAACTGCTTTGGTGAAGCTCAGAAAAACCCGGTCATTGCCAATGGAAGGATAACCGGTTACATACCTCAATGGAAAAGCGCAGCAACCGGCGAATTCCTAGACGGCAACGGACAACCTACGGATGGGGGCCTGTTTATACAGGACAATCTTGCCGTAGTTTCCTTTTTAGGGTTTGAGAGCGATACTAAGACAGTGAACGGAAGCTATCAATCGGTAAATGCCCGTTGGTACTTTTTCATAAACCTGAACCGCATAACACCAGGAGGATTTACAACGCAGCAACAGAGTGGGCAAAGGCTTACAGAGCTGGTCATGAATGATGTTACGGACTTCCTTGTGAGCAACGGCAACGGGTTTACAGTTACAGGCAGCGAAAGGGATATAAACAAGGTGCTGGAATGGTATGGCGGTGCTCAGAAAAACAGCGCCATGCTTGACGATATGAATAAGAATGGCAATGAACAATGCTGTTTCTGCATAAAACTGAACCTTGTATATAATCCGATAGTGAATAAAACATTACCAGTACCACAATAATATTTTAACAATTTAAAAATGGCTGTGAAGTTACAGCCCACCCGTTATGGCAGGAATATCAAATATTAACTTAAACAACACACAGCAGACCATCAACACCGGTGCGATAGGTACATTCTTCGATCCGGGGATTATCAGGGCGGTCGTATTTGTTCCTAAAGGAAACATTATACCGCCATCTGCCATGGAGAGCGCATCGGCTTTCCAAACTTACGTACTGGCCCGGCTGCAATCGAACAGCAGGGGAGGTGCTACGCCGAGGTGGCCTATGCTTACGCCACTGAGCGAACCAAAGGACGATACCGCTAAAGGCAGCACGCAGACCATTGGCCTTGATACCTTCCACGTTACAGAATACAACACCGTCATTACGGCAACGTACACAGCGGCATTCGGTAACATACTGGAAGCACTGAAGCTGCGTAATACGCAGAACATTTACGATTTCTACTTTGTGGATACGTTCGGCACATGGTACGGCACACTCGATCCTAACGGTAGCGGCGGCCTGATGGCTTACACATCGCACCAGATATGGATAAGCAACAGGATGTTCAAGACAGACAAGAACATTAACACCGTAGAAATTGCGCTGCTTGGTGCATCCGCAGTTCAGTTCAACGAGAACATGAAACTGTATTCTACCGGCGGACTGTTTACACCTGATTCCGTGCTGATGCCAATAAATGCGTGGCTGCAGGATGTGACCGCAACACTGGCTACACCACTTGGTATTACCCCTTCCGCAGACACGGATATGGTGGTAGTGGCAAAGGCTGGCCAGTTCTCGCAGGATATCGGTCTTGCTTACCAGGGCATATGGACAGTAGCATGTTTCTCGATCGTGGACATAAATACCGGTCTTGCCGTTGGTAGCCTTGCGTTACATGCCCAGGGTAGCATAACCGTAGCCGGGCAGGTATATAACTACCTGTGGTTTAAGTTCACGGCCGTAACATCTGGAGATGTACTGCAGTGCTCACTTACTACGCCATCCGTTGTTCAAGGCGTGCTGACAGGTAATACTTTCTTCGATTGCCAGCAGGCCGCAGGTAATGCGGGAGGTAATGTAAATGGCGCTCCATGCGCAGTGTACACACTAGTTTAATAATCAAAAGCAGCCCCGCTAATGGTGGGGCTGCTTTTTAAAATATCCCGTTATGAAACTGGAAAACTGGCATAAGGAAGCATGGATAAAGAACCTCAATGATCTATATCCTAATGAAACGGAAAAGCGCAACGGGCGCACCATGTTCATTGAATGGTGCAAGATAAATAAGCCGGAAATATCCGCAGAGGAAGCGGGGCTAATCTATGACAGCCATGTGATGCCAAAAGAGGAATTCAAAGCCGAGGTATCAGCCCTGGAGCCTACCATACAGGAAGAAGCGCACCATTTTCAGGAAGAAGACCAGGAATAAATCAATACGCCATGACACCTGCACAGATGCGGGAACACCTTGAATCATTATCTGCCAATGTGATAACCATTGCCGGGGAAGTGATGGCGCAGCACAGCGCAGAGATAACGGCATTACTCGTAAATCAGCAATACGCACAGGGAGTAGATAGTGAAGGGGAGCCGCTACGGGAATATTCATTTGCCTACAAGACGGAGAAACGCAGGCTTACCGGCCGGGGAGATGAAACCGACCTGAACCTGACCGGGGAAACGCAAGGCAGCATGGAGCTGATAATAGAGGATGGCGCTTATTATTTTGACAGCCCGGCCACGCTACCTGATGGCGAAAAGAAAACTACCTGGCTGAATAACTGGAATGAGGCTAGAGGCGGTGCATCGGTGATGATACTTACCGAGGAGAACGAACAAAAGATTTACCCGATCATACAGGAGGACTTTGAGCGCCGGTGCAATGAGGAACTAGCCATTGATTAATGCAGGTTTAATCCATTCGAAATGCAACCCAACAATCTTACAAAAAAGGAAAAGAGGCAGGCCGCAGTAGTATTCATTGCATTGCTACTATTCATCGGCTTGTGTCTTTTTTTTTGCTTGATATTTTCAATTAAGGTAGTGCTAATATGGGTATTACCTGTAATTATAGTTGCGGAGTATATAGCGCAGGTGTGGATGTACCGGAAAATACGAACACCATTAGTAGATAAAATCTATTCTTTCCTGCTACGCCTATACAGCAAGATTAGCGCAAAATTCAAAAGTAAGGTAGTAGCACCGGAACCAGCTGCACCCGCTAAAACACCCATAAAAACGGATATTTCTAAAATAATGCTATCGAAGTGGATAGATGTTATGGTTGATGGCAATCTTTCTGTATTGGGGGAAGGAAGTAAGGATGAACTGGATGCGGCATGGAGCGAGATAGTATCTGATTTCTACAAAGTTTCAGGCGATAGCGAGGTAGGAGAACATACTAAGCTGACCGGCAAGATAAGATCATATGCGCAGCGCATAGAGCAGATAAATTTCAATTACAACATATTGAAGATGCGCAGGAGTGCGGCGGCTATGCGTGGGCTGCAATCCATAAAAGACTATGCTCATTTAAAATTCACCAATGAAACGCTTGCGGATGACCTGAAATACATAGACAGGTTTGAACGCAGTAAAAAACTTGAATATGAACGGTGGGAGATGGAGCTGAAGCAACTGGAAACGGACAGCAACCCGAATAAGAAAAAGAATTTAAAGCCAAAAAGGGAATACTACCATGAGCAGGTGATGAACATGAATAAAGCGGAAGGATCGCAGTACAGGGTAGATAAACTTACGGTAATGGATTATGCACTGCTTGAAAAAAGGCTACGCAACTATTACAAGGCACAGGAAGAACAAATAAGAAAAATGAAACATGGCGGCAGGTAGCGGGCAAATATCGAACATAATAGACGTATCCGGAATACAATCGGATGCGCAATTGGCTGTAAACTCTGTTAAGAGCATAGAGACGGAGATTGATGCCTGTAATGCCAAGATGGTGAAAATACAGGTTGACCTATCGGACGT
>Ga0214170_1000092_pt1 | contig 37925 bp, 96 predicted proteins | sample TroBogEpilimnion_2_FD_153008 | JGI IMG/M metagenome (GOLD analysis project Ga0214170, IMG submission 153008) | Freshwater microbial communities from Trout Bog Lake, WI - 27JUN2007 epilimnion | ecosystem: Environmental > Aquatic > Freshwater > Lake > Epilimnion/Euphotic zone | place: Trout Bog... | reverse complement strand
CATCTAATTCCTTAGATCCTTTAATAATGTGTGTTTCTGTTAATAACATAGTGTATATATTAACACAGAATATCTATTTTTGATAAGGGTGGATTTTTTATAGTAAAATATCTTAAAGACTTTTTATCACTATTAAACATAAATAATCACTTTTATATTAACTATAGATTAACACAAGGTTGGTCAAGAGATTATTGTTTTGTAGTTGATGATGAATTTTTGATAATGGATGCTAGTTACGAACAAGGATAATTAAATAATATTATTAATCTTAAATTCTCTTAAATATTGTTTACTAAATATTGTCTCACTTTTTATATAATTTATTATTTCATTAATTTTAACATTTGATTTTAATATAATTATTTTTTCAGAGTCAACATCCCATGCACCATCTAGATCTTCTTTAGCTTTATATAATCCAAAATTGGAGTTCACAAATTCACAAATAAAATAAGTACAACTTATATAATCAAGAACCCACAAATTAAGATGATATTTAATATCTATATTATTTTCCATATTCTCTTTATATTTTGCAGTTTTATATAATCTATTATATTTTTTAGTATTTATTGATAGTGGTATCAATTCCCATCCATATTCATAAAGTTTCAAATCCATCAATTCTTTTATTTAATTTATCAACTAAGTTTACAATTCTTTACTTACTATAGAATAGATTAAACTATTTTAAAGTTAATCTTATGAGTATATATGGTTTTAGTTTTTTAAAACTTATTGGATTATTTACCTGGATTGACTTTACTGAGTTATAGAAATCATTAATATTATTTAATATTCCATCTTCACTTCCTTTAAAATATTGAAGTCCATCACCTAATGATTTACCAACACTTATATCTAAATTAAAATTTTCGGAATATTTAAATAACCATTTGATTACTAAGTATATAATTTGTAAATCATAATTGTATATTTTATTAATTCGGATAACTAAAAAATCATTTACGATATTGTCATGTATATCAGATCCTTTAGTAATTGAATATTCACCATATTGATCTATCAAATCAATAAATCTTTCCTCAATATCTTGTTTTGCTAAATCTAAATCATCAGATATTTTAATCTCGTTAAATTTCTTTAAATACTTCATATAATTTATTATTTTAATGTTAGTATCTTAAAGAATGGGAAATTATTAACATCTTTTTCATAAAATTCCATAAGCCAAGATTTAATAATATGGTCTCTTTTTTCTTGATAAATAAAACTAAAAAACATAAGAACTAATTCACTTATATAAAAAATTGAACTAGAATCTAATTTGAATTCATTTTGACCACTATATTTAACTTGGTGATACTTCATTATATATTTACCATTGTAGTAAAATTGGAGAATTTTCGTACTACGTTGAATATTGGTTTTAATATCTACCAATACTTTCATATTGCTTAATCTATCTAATACTTCAATTCCTAATTTATCAATACCATATTTGGATACAGTATAATAATCATTATAAATATACAAATAATAATCTAGATCTTTAAGCATATTTCTATGACTTTTTATTCTATTATCATAATCATGTTTATCTTTTCCTATATGTCCATCAAATTTATAAATGATAATATCATTATCAAAGTTTAAAACTTCTTCATATTCTACATAGTAATCTTCACATAAGTGTGAGATTATAAATTTAATTTCACTTAGTATATCCTCACTGCTATTAAAATTTTCAAATAATTTTATATGTTTCATATTGTATATATTAAATATTATTTGTATATTTACAAAACAAACAAAACTTAAACATATGAAAACTATAGATAAGAAATTAAAAAATGATATCAATATTGCATTATTCATGGGATATGAGAAATGTTCAAAAGAATATCAGATGAAATGGACTGGTGCTGATACTAAAGAGCGATTAGAGCGATTAGATCATTCATATATTCCATTAGTTTGCAAAGAAGGTTCAGAACCATTATTTGATACTAGTTTTGATTATGATACAAATTGGTCACATCTAATGCCAGTAGTTAAAAAAATTACTGATATTGCAAAAGAATGTAATTTCTTTGCAAAAACAAAAGCAAGAGAATTCTACCTCGCTATTGGTCACCAAGGACTTCTAAATGTGGATATTGATGTGGTTTACGAAAATGTTGTTAAATTAATTACTTGGTACAATTCACAAAAGTAATTAATCTTGTGGATCATATCCATACTCATGGATTGAATTACCATCCGTAAATATATCTTTAGCTTTAACAACTTTAGATAGAATAGAATAATCATTATTCAGATTTCTTTTTCCATGTTCAATTGCATAATTCTTGTTTATTGAAACCCAATCACCACTATGGAAATCCTTTATCTCTGGATTATCATCTAATGTTTTTAATTTTTCTAATTCAGATTGTAAATAATCTCTGTATTGATCTACATTTTCCCAATTGGTTATTCCTTTTGGGAATTCACCAGTTTTATTAATATAGTTTAAATGATCTTCATATCTAGATATTTTTTCACTATTAGTTAATACTTTAGGGACAGCTCTATATATTTTCACCTTGTGATCTGGTTCATCTCTAACACTTTGCATTATTGCAATAGTTTCACTATCATATGGTGATTTAGTTCCAAAGTATCTTAGTGCATTTGGTCCATAAATATCATCTCCATAGATATCTTCTAAATTATATAGTGGTGTATCACCATCACTATTTGGTGCTCTGTGATCAATTCTATAATCATCACTCTCATTAATGCTAAAATTAATATACGACTTTAAATGTTTCATAAAGTATATATTATTTTTATTTTCTTTTAAATATGTATTATTCATTAAATCCTTGAAGTATCTACCATTTTCAATATTAAAACCATAATTTGATTTATAAATCTTCCTGAGATCATCTATATAACAAATACAATTCACTATCTAAACGTTTTTCTACATACCATATCAAAACCATACCATTTTCTAAATGTGCATGATAAATACCCAAAGATGGTCCATATTTTTTATTTATTTTATCTCTAAATGAAAAACCACCACTAGGCTGTTCTAAAATAATAGGCTTTAAATCATTATTTAATAATATTTGATATACAATATATGAAACTGTTCTTTTATTTACTTTATCAATATTATCTAAGATATTGAAAAAATTATTATCCAATAAGAAATCACTATCATTGTCATAAAGATATGTATAAAAGTAGTCAATATCTTTATTTTTAAATGAATTTACTATTTTTACTTCATTCATTATATATTACCTGTGTTATTTTTTGGTTCTATATATGGGCATCCAAATCTTCTCATATGGAAATCATTAATCTCTTCAATAGTCATTGATAAATGACCTTGTTCTCTCAATTTGTTTATATTCTCATTATATTGTTCCATTGTAATAGGAGACTTTTTTCTCTTTATTCCTAATTTAGCAATATTTTCCTTTATTCTGATTCTACCTTCTTCTTCATACTGATCAATTTCTTCCTTAGTATATTCTGTACGGTCATAATCAAAATCTGACAAATTATCAATAAACTCATCAATTTTTTTAATGTTCTTTTTATCTTCCATAATGTATATATTATTTTTGATTTAAAGTAAAATAATCACATCTTTACTATAAATAATATTTTCAAAATATTCATATCTATAACTATCTTCAACATCTCTATTTATTTGAAAATTAATATCAATATTCCCCCTTTCAATGAATTCTTTAAATTCTTTTAATGTTTTAGCCTTTTTATGATTCCTGGAAAATTCAGATACAAACATTACTTCATATACTTCATCGTAAAAACCTACTATTGGTTCAAAATTATCAATATCTTTTTCAAAAAGTTTTTTAGTATAATCAACATTGAAACATGATTCCAATAAGATGGCATCATCAGAACATTCAGAAACTTTATTTAAAAATTCCCCAATAGTTAATTTTTCACTTGTAAAATAGTTTATATCTTTCATTCAAATATCAGTTTAATGAGTGGGTTATTTTCTATTAATAATTCTTTAATCAAATTTAAAATGTAATTCTTTTCTAATGAAGTTAAATTATCTTCCTCTAGTATCAAATCACTTTCATCATCAAAATCTATGTCTAATGAATTATCATCATTTATCCTAATAATGAATTCTATATTTTGATCCATGCACTCAAACTTTAAATCATCAGTGCCAAAATGAAAAAATTGGGATTTAATACCATTATCATTTTCTAAATAAAGGTATTTATTATCTGTATATCTCATATCCTTAGAATAAAAATTTTAAAATAATTAAAACTACTAAAATGACTAAAATAATTCGGAAAATGAAAAATATAATAGGCATTACAATAGGAATCACGATAGGTAATAAATATCTTAATACTAAAATAATTGCTATGATTACGATTAAAGGTTCCATTGTAAATAAGTTTAATTATTAATATAATCAAATATAATAAATTATTTTCAATAAAACAAATTTTAATACTATCTAGCAAATCTTTTATTTTCTAAATCTTCAATATTAAATAAATTACCAATATGATTATAGATATTATAATTACAATCTTTACCTTTCTTGTTTAAATCATCACATATATTTTTAAAAAATATATATAAATCATTTTTATTAAAATTAGGCTTATAGTCTTCAAATGTATCATAAAAAATAATATCACATATCTCCCATTTAATATTATGATAATTTATTAAACTTGATATAAATCTATTTAAAATACGTGGATCTATATCAACAAAATTATTTACAACTAATTCATTTATTTTTTTCATATTTTAATTATTCTAGTGTTTTTCTTAACTTTCATCTCTTCTTTATCTAAAAAAGTTATTAAATATATTTTATTTTTAAATAAATTAATATTTACTATGGTAAAAATATCTTTATTTTGAATTTCAACAGAAACATCATTTTCAGTTATGTAATTATTATCAAAATAATTTACTATTTTTTTCATAATAATATTAATTTCCTTTTTAATAGATATCCCCAAATCTAAATCATATTTCTTTCTGGTTTCAAATTTATGTATTAAATCATGCCCTTTATTATGATTATATACTATCTCCCAATTATTATGTCTTATTATAAATCCATCATTATTATAATTATAATTTTTATTCTCATTTATAAAAGCTATGTATTTTTTAATTATCATTGAGTATATATTATATTCCCAATTCTTTTAATTTTTCTATACGATAATCTTCCAACTTCATGAAATTCTCGCAATTATATAATGTATCATTTATTAGTACAATATTATATTCCCATTTTTCAAAAGAACTCACTAAAACAGCATCATATTTTTCACCAATTACTAAATCAGAAACTGTACTAATACAAACTACTTTCATAATGGTTTATCATTATTTATATAATACCGAATACATTTCAATTTGAATTCCAATCTTTCAATTGTATTTTTACATTTATCAGAATCCCAATATTTACCACTACGACATCTTCTCCAGTCATCCATATCAAAATCCTTGGTTAAATCGGTGAATTCTTTATTTAATATATCTAATTGGTAATTGCTCATGATTGCTTATCTTTAAATTCATTTATACATCTAATTACTTTTTTAAAAACACTCTGCTGGAAAATATTAAAACTTCCATAACTATATCCAGAACTATTTAATCTAAAATTAGGAGCCAATTTGAATAAAATCTCACATAATTCAATAGCTAGTTGATTTGGTTCTATATCTAAATATACTAAATTTATTTTATCTAGATTATTATAATCTGGTATCATAGTATATTCCAATAAACGTATGAAATTATTAGTGATATATTTTCTAATTCTTCCTTTATTATATCCTAAATTATCCAAATCCATTCGTATAAATTCAATATGACGTTGATAAAAATAATCATTATATATTATTTCACCGTTTGGATAATAAATATTATTAAAATTCAATTTGGATAGATTAGTATAAATAGCTTGAACTTTATCAAAATTTAAAAAATATTTATCTACCTCACCTAGTGCAATATTTATTTTGTGTTCTCTTTTATCTGCCTCTCTCTCACTTATAATATCATCCAAAAGAGTTTTAACATCACCTGTTGTGGTAAGTTCATATATTTCGTACTCACTAGGTATGGATCCTTCTTTATGTAGATTTTCAATGGCATTTTTAAACCCACTTTCAGTTGTGTATGTACCACCACCTGATATCTTATATATTTTCTTCATTTGTATCTTTGAAATGATCTTTTAATTCTATACATAACTGCTCAATTAATAGTTCACCATATTTCCTTTTAGTGATATGGTTTCCATCCTCATCAAAGAATTTAGAAACATCCATAAGTAATTCTGTATTCTTGATATAATCTATTACTTCTTCTATTTTCATTATTAACTAATTAATTAAACATGAGCAAATATAGTGAAAAAAAATATATAATATGTTAATTTTTTATAAAAAATATAATATGTTAATTTTTTATAAAAAAAAATGATTTCTTCATTATTATGCTGAATTTATTTAATGTATAATACATGAGTTTATTACAAATTCACTATTACCACCATCTTGTTTATCTTTAGATGATATTCTAAGGGAAACATTTTTTTTATTTATAGTATAAACTATAAAATAAAATGGCAACTAATTATTCACCAAAAATAATAACCAATGGTCTTGTATTCTATATGGATCCTATTAACGCATCTTGTTATTCAGGAAGTGGTCTTACATATAGTAGTTTAGTTTCATTATCTAATTCAGCAATTTCTGCATCAGCATCATACAACTCAACTACAAAATCATTTGACACAAACGCCACAACAGTAACATATGATACCATTGTATATGTACCGTCCATTACATTTGCAGATACATCTGAATATACATTAGATTTTTGGGTTAAAGTAAGAAATGGTGCAACTAGTTTCAATTCATTATGTGGTAATGGTGGTACAAACGGATGGATATCATTATTACTAACATCAACAAGCAATTGGTATCCTACATTTAGAGATACACCAAATGGAACTTATAATGATTTTAGTCCAATAACAAATATTGATTTACAAAACTTGACAAACATAGTAATGATATTTAAAGCAAATAGATCCATTGATCTTTATGTAAATGGTAATTTTATACAAACCGTATCAATAGCATTAAACACATCTTTATCCATATCAAGAATTGCATCTGGATATTCATCATCACCTAACTATTATGCTCTACAAGGATCTATATCAGCAACTAAGTTTTACAACCTAGCACTAGCAGCAACTGATGTACAAAGAAACTTCTTAGCACTTAAAGGTAGATTTGGATTATAATTAATAGTCTTCGTCACCCTCACCATATATAATTCTGTTTATAAAATCAACACCATCTTCATCTATTAGATAAACTAGTGAATCTTTATTATTTGATCTATCTCTACATAGTCTATGATGTCCATTTAAAACCCATAGTCTATCTTCTTTATCTTTAACTAAAACTATATCACCATCATCATATTCTTCATCACTCATATTATCAACAATATTCTTATCAACACCTTCTTGTGTTGTATAAAGAACTTTATCATATGGTATAGAAATTCTATCTTCTGGTGATAAATATAATTGTTCTTTTGTTTCTTCCCAATAAGCAACTGCAGAATCTTGTGTATTAGTTAAGTTATCATCAAATTTATCAGGAGAATAAATTATATTCCATTCAGCGGTTGGATAATCTAAACTTCTATCGTTAAATCTCTCAAATAGTTTATAACTTTTTAAATACTTCATAATTTATTTATTTATTTTTTTCATAACTTCCATATTCTTTTGAATAGCCTGGTCTTCTGTCATATCAACAAATTCTATTTCGTCAACATCACCAACACAACCAAAATCATTATCATTACCTACCTGTGCTAATCTATAGCCAATTTTGTCTGAAACATATTTACCATTAACATAACCCCAGTGTTTTTGGATGGAAATTATCTCATATATCATTCCTAATTTCTGGATTAAACCATATTTTTTAGTTTTATCATTCATAGAAAATTTAACATATCTACCAATGTTTTTTTCTAATTCATTATCGGATGCTTCTAATGAAACATCTTTAATTACTTGTTTAGCAATTTTAAATTTGTTTATGTGTTTTTGGATTTCCTCTTCAACATCAATAGATTTATCACTATATGATTTTAAAAGTGTTTTTTCATAGTTTGATAAAGCATCAATTCCATATTTAGATATTTTATCTAATATTGAATTTAAATGATCATCAGATAAATTTTCCTTTAAAAATCCATTCCAATTAAGTATATTCCTTTTCATATACTATATATAAAAAAAAATAAACTATAATCCCAATGATTTCAATTTATCATCTCTCAATTTCACCAAATCTTTTGATCTTATTTTTAAAGTAAATATACCAGGTGATACATAGTATTCACTTAATCTATATTTACCTATATCTAAATTGAAATTATCCTTAAAAAAATCAATTATAGTTGTGATATTATGTTTATCATATTTGGCAATGGATACCATTTTTTCACTTATTATTTTATTATTAAATTCAAATCTTATTAAAACCATCCTATTTAAATATTTAAATTCCTAATTCTTTTAATTTCAAATCTCTTAAATTAGCATTTAATTCTACTTCTGTCTCTGCTTCTGTTGGAATAAAAAGGTATTCAAATATACAATTAATCACATCATCACCCCTCATTTCACCAGAACAAGCAGAATAAAGCCCAGTATTATATATATTTATTTCATATGAAATTATATCAGTTAAGTATAATCCATCAGGTCTTTTTTCAACTTTTATCTTAGCAACTTCTTTGGTGAATTTCTCACCGTATAAATCTGCTAATTTAATAGGAAATGTTTCATTTTCTAATGTTGTATGTGCGTAACTGTGTTGTCTACCGGTATGTGTTTTTTCTAGGAAGTCAAGAAATTTAATAGGAGTTTTATCCCAATTTTCTGGTATAATAATATTTGGTGGTAGTAAATCTTGTTTTTTCATTTCATTCTAATATTTTATTAATTTTCCAATCCCTTTTAAATGCTGTATAACTTGTTAGAAAATGATCATTATTTTTGATAGTAGAGAACATATGTGTTTTAAGATCACCACCAAACTGCATATAATCCATAGGATCACATCCAAAACTATATCTAATTACAGGATTATTGTATTCAAATACAATACATTTATCTTCAATAGCTATGTGGTTTAGTAAAAATGACATTTTTTTTAACTTCTTCTAGTTGATCTACATCAAATTGTTCATCCCACACACCATTCATTATGTTTTCTAAATTATCTTTAATATAATTATCTATACTATCTAATTCCATATATCTTATATCTTTAATTTATTTAAAAGATTAAAATATTTCGGCATATTTCTTAATTCAAAATCAGATTTAATTCTTTTCTTTAATTCGGAATCCATAGTATTATCCGAATTTAATTTTTCAAGCAAATGTTTATGTTTCATAAGTATGAACTGTAATTTATGTTCATCTGTATATGATATAGGCATTTTTGTCCTTGGTAAACTAAGTATAGGAATCCATAAATTACTATTGGAATCATATTGTGCTAAAGTCCAATGTGTGTCATTTTCCACATCACTTATTGTACAACAATGTAATTTCCCATGTGCACTAAAATTCCAATGATCTGATATCCTGAATGATCCATGTTCTTTATATTCCCAATCAACAGGTGCACTATAATAGCTATGACCATATGGTGATTTTATAATAAAATCCCACTTTAGCATTATATTAAATAATTCAACTGGTAAATGAATTGTTGATAATTTTTGAACAAAATTATCTTTTATATTTATACTATTCATATTTCTAATATTAGAAAAATATACAAACTAAAACAGCTAAAGCTAAATTAACTAATAATAAATGTCCAATTGTAATTAATAAATCCTTCATGATATTAAGTTTATATGTTTATATAAACAAATATAATAAAATATTTAATCAAAACAAATAAAAATTAAATAATATCTAAAATTACTATATTCTTTGGATCAAATAAAACGTAAACATCAGATAATGGAACTTTTGTATTAGGTTCTTTACTATCCATTAAATTTCTGAAAATTACACAATCATAACCATCATTATATGAATCTGTTATATATTTCTCAAATGACATATAATTGTGAAATGATTCACCATAAGCATCATATTCATTAGCATTTTCAAATTTCACTTTACATTTGTAAATAACATTACCATAATCCTTAGCTACTGATCTTTTAGATGAAAAGAAAATACAAGGTGGTATAGATCCTATGTTATTACTTTTGAGTCTAAATTCTTTTATATCATCACTATAACTACCATGATATAAAATTTTACTAGTTATATTTTCAGTAATGAATTCATTCAAAGATGTAGATATATGATTTTTCATTTTGTATATATTAAATTCCTAATTATTTATCTCTTTTTTCATGTAAATAATTACATTACCATATACACCATTAGATATTGAATTAATAGTATGTGATACATCAAATGATATATTTGGTTGCCAACCCAATTTACTAGTCCATAATCCATTTTGTAATTGTCTACTAGCATGTGTTATAATGCCATTTAATTCAAATATGGAAATTTTCTCAAAACCCAATTCTAATTTACCATCTTGACATATATCATATCCAATAGATTTAAATAATTCTATAAATGATGATAAATTTGAATTATTTGTAACATTTGGTGGTCAATAAAAATATGCTGTATTTGGCCACATTCTAACATCAGATCTACCATATGCTCAAGCAATACAATTATAATCCGGTATTGGTGGACTGGTTATCAAAAAAGGTTCATTTAATGTGTTTGGGAATTCATTTAATCTCATTATCTATAATATATTTATTCCAATCTTTTTTCATCCCATCCCAATTTCCTATGTTTTCCTTTTTAATTGGATCAACATTTAATATGGTACTTAATGCAAATAACCAATCACCATTATTCTCATTTAAATCTTTGATTAAAAATGGCACAACTTTATCACCTAAATTTATAATCTCTTTATAGTTTTCATTGTTATAAACTATATCAGGATTAGAGTGATATCCAATTTGCTTTATCCATTCATTTTTAAAATGTTTGAATTTATATTCAATTTCATTCAATATAAATTCCTCATATATTTTAATCTTTCTTTTCTTCATTTTGTATATATTAAATTCCCAATTCTTTTAATTTATCTTCTCTTAATTTTATTTTACTTACATCCCGAAACCTATTTCCTCTATAAGCACCAACAAATTTATTATTATCATCTAAAAAATAATAAATTTCTTCATTTAATGAAATAGTACCCCTTTCCAATAAATTATAATATTTACCATTTGTTAAACCATCTTCACTATCATCAATATATTCAACCCAAATATCACTTGGTGGTAGCAAAGTTATTATAAACTCATTTAATTTATGTTTTTTTACAATACCAAAGTCATTTTTAATTAAAATGTACCAAGGACGATGTATTTTTGGTTCAGCATCAACCCATTCAAACTCATATTCTTTACCTATAGTAAAACCTGGTTCATCACTAACACATATTATTTTCATTTTACTGGAAGAGCTCATTCAATTTTTCAAATAAAATGGTATAACAAACAGCAGCATCTGATTCGGATTTCCAATTTAATGCCAAAATGAATTTATCATTTTCTTTTTTATACATATCAAACATCTTGGAACAAGTCATTTTAGAATATTGAACATTTGCAATTCTATCACATAATTTTACAAATATAGCATATGGTGTTTTTCTGATACCTTCATAGTATTTATAGTTGGCACGTTCTTTACGAGTTTTACCCTTTTCATTTGTAACGGCATAGATTATATCTGCTGCAATTTCACCTAGAACTTCTTTTACATCATTATAATTAATTCTTGTATCTTCTATTAGATCATGTCCATAAGCAGCCAAAATAACAGAAGTCCTATCATTTTGTGCTATTAAATGTTGGTAATCCATAGCAACCTTTGCAACCATATTTAAATGGAACTCATATGGAATATATCCATCATAAAAATGATTGGTTGATCTGTGTTGCTCAAATATCCATTGAATCTTTTCGTTATATTTCATAAGATTTAATCATTAAATTTTCTAATCATGTCCTGTAATCTCAGGTAAATCATAGTTATATAAATGTGTGATAAACTATCTAAACGTACTATATACAATTCTCCATCAATATCTAGAGTCACATCATAAGACATCTTATCAAATTTGATTGAAATTATTTCTGTTTCTATATCATTTTTATCTTTAATAGATAAATTAGTAAAATGTACAATTTTTAAATCATGTTCAATAAACATTTTCTCAATTGCTTTACGTTCTGTAAATTGTTTTATAATTCCCATTTTATTTAGTATTGATCCATAATTTACAAATATATAAAACTTTTATCAAATAAAGAATATAAATATTAAATTATTTTAAAAAAATGAAGTCTAATAAAAAAAACTTTAAATATTACTTAGCAATTATAGAAGAAGATAAAGATCCAAATAATGTTAACATAAATCTTAATAATAAGGAAATAAAATTAAAAGACTTTATTAAATCAGGATTCAATTTTTTAATTGAATATTTTGATGGTGAAACATTATATACAAATGATTTAAAAGATAAATTTTTAATGAAATCTTCTAAATTGAAAAATATAATACACGATTTCGTTTTTGATTTTGAACCCACTGACTATTTAGATATTTTAATAGATGATGATAGTGATGACTTTTCAGATGATGAAGTAACAGAAATCATAGCAGATGTTCTAAATGATAGAATTAATAAATTATTACACGATTTACACGTTATACGTTATAATAAAAGTAATAAAACATTAAAAATAATTAATAATGATAAGATAATTGATTTATTGGATGAAATATTCCATAAAAATGCTAATTCTGTTCAATTAAATGAAAAATCAGATGATGTATATAATGAATTTAATAATCTAATAGGTAAATGTATGGGTAATAATGAAAATGCTATTATAACATTTAATAGTTTAGATACCTTACCAAAAACATTTAATTATGATGTTAAAAAAAATGATAATACATTCTACTATGGCATAGATGATAACAATAATGATTATTTCCCATATCTATTAACTAATTTCTCAAAAGGTCTTGGATCCTTTATAGTTAGAGTTTTTACCAAACAATATGTTAATGATCTTCCAGTTAAAGAACTATTTGGATTTATTAATAAAAATGGTACATTTGATAACATTGATTCTGATTCACTAAATGAAATGTGTAATACTGATAATCAAACAGGTAAAAAATTACAACCAGAAATCAATGTTGTTTATTGTGATTTAAATGGGAATAGAATTTGTTCAGAAGATATTTGACATACATTTTAATTAGCAATAAGATCACTAATTTTAATATCTCTCATATTCTCAATAGTATTAATATATATTGTATAAGAACCTTTAGATAATTTTTTTATATAAGTTGCCATTTTTAAATCGTCCTCAATAACTTTTGCTAATTTCTTAACTAGATCAATATTACCACCTAAACTAAGACCATAACAATCATTTTCAATACCTAGTGAATATCCACCTAAATCAATATTATTATTAAACAATACGTTTTTAATTTTACATGAAAATATAGATAACCACTCACCTATTGCTTTTTGTTTGTAATGGTTTTCAATAAATATATTATTTTTATCATAAGTATAATCATTACCTATTTCATTTTCTTCTATAAATATATTCACAGTATCTACAGCTATACCATGTTCCCAACTCCAACCTGATGTGAAAGTGCATCTATTGGATAATTCTTTATATTCAGTTTCTAAAAATTCAGTGAATTCCTCACGATATAAATGTCTTGTTACCATATATTTATTTTTTTAATACATTATCTATTTGTAATTCTCTCCATTTATCTATAGTCCAAAATAGATTTGTACTGATATAGATATGATTACCATCATCATTTAAAATTGAAATTCTCACTGACCATTCTATAATCTTATCTGATGTACAAAAAGCAGTTTCTAATATATTTTCAGGTATCATTTGTGCTGACATATCAAGATCATATATTTTACCTATTGTCATGCCGGGATATTCTTCTATGTAGAAATCATCTCCATTCTCAATATATTTACCTTTAAATACTATTTTCATATTCCAAGTTCTTTTAGTTTCTTATCTCTTTTATTTTGTAAAAAATATTCTTCACCTAATTCTGAAATATTTTTCCAAAATTCAACACCTTTTTCTGTTTGATTCCAAACAAATGAAATTGATATAAATGATCTAAAATCACTAAAAATCCTTTCATAAAATTCTTTTTTTTGTCAATACTTAATGGTGAACTCCAAGATGAAAATTCTTTAATCCACTCATCTTTAATATCATCTGGAAGTAAATTTAAATAATATTTTCCGTTTTTCATATTCCTAATTGTCTAAGTTTTTCTTGTCTAAGCATAGATTTCAAAAGAAAATATATATTAATATAAATGATGCTATTATCTTTAATAGTTTTAATGAACCTATATATTATTTCTGGTTTATGATAGTTTATAATCTTTTTATTATTCTCATCAACCTCAATAATGGTCACTATCATTTCTTCTTTATTATTAAATATTTCTACCTCATAAATATCTTTTAATGGATTTTGGTCTAATACTATTGGTATTTTGAATATAATAGAATTGCTATTAACTTCTATCATATCACTCACTTCGGAACATTTAATCATATCATTATAAACATCCTTTATTTCTATCTTTTTCATTTTATAGTAAATTTAAACATTTAGCTCTATTATATGTTTCAATATAATGTTCCATTTTACTATTATTAATATCAATATGTTTAAAATTCCCTGATATGTAATTACCTGGCTCATTACCATATACAATGGCAGCACTTATATCATCAGTATGTGCAATAAATATACCTAAATCAAAATTCATACCCTTTGAATCTGTAAATGGACCCAAGTAAATACAATAAACCCACATCCATTCTTTTGCTGATGGATAAAATAATGGTGCACTATGTAATATATCTTTCATTTTTAATATTTTTATTTACAAATATATTGAAAATTTACCTAAATACCTAATTCTTTTAATTTTTCATCTCTTATTTTTTTCTTTTTAATAGTAAGTAGATCTAAATAAATCTCTTCAAATGACATTATTTTTTCATCTATTATTAATAACCCATCCTTTTCTAAAAAATAACCAGAAGAATTATCATCATCTATAAATTCTGTATCTTCATCCATCACTTCATAATTATACATTATACAATATACATAACTATAATATTCTATATGCATATAATCAATATAGGTTAGGTATTCAGTACATATTGAAATTCTATCACTTTCAATTATATTAGTATATTCATAACTTATTTTATAAGTTGTTTCTATAGTAATCTTATCAATATGTTTGCGTATTTTCATTTATATAAATATTTCACATGTTTTTGAAAATTCAATTTTTGATATTGTAAAATCTTTTTTCCTCATTACAGTGACAGTTTTTATTAAATACCTAATTCTTTTAATTTTTCATCTCTTAATTGAGCAATTGTGACAACTACAAATCTTGATGCTGAATAATGTACTTCATCACCAAAATCATTAATAACTAAAAGCCCATTATATAAATTCGGATTATCATATGTTTCGTATATTTTACCTATAGTTAAATTTTGTGTCATTTGATCAGAACTAAATGGTGCATTATTTATACATCTTAATTTATATTTTTTTTTCATTGTCATATTCCCAATTCTTTTAATTTTTCTTCTCTCCACTCACCTAATGTGATGAACTTAGAACCGTTTAAACCTACTTTTAATATAGGAAAGAATAAATATTCCTCACCTAAATCATCAGTATATAAGAAGTTATCACTATAATGATAAACATCATAGGATTTTCCATATGTCACAGAATCACCATCATGTACATATATACAGATGAATGTATTAAAATATTTCATATTCCAATTAATTTTAATTTAATATCTCTAAAATCTTCCAAAGTTTCAAAATTATTTATAAGATTGTTGAAATCAATTGGACTGTCATCTCTACCATTATCTAAAATTAGATAAACATCCTCATTTTCATAATCTAAATAATCTAGATCATAAATTTTCCCATATGTGAAATATCCATCATGTTTTTTAAGCCAATCAGGATCATCATTAATACAAACCCATTTTCTTTTATTACGAAAGAAAACAAACCATTCATCACTATACATAAACTTATTTTCCTAATAATGTAAATATTATTTTATCATTATCTGGATTTATGAAATTTATATTCCTTAATAATTCCTTTATAGTAGTTCCTGATGTATTTATATCATCAATTATTAATATATTACGATCAGATTGTATAGTTCTTATCAAATCCTCATCACTTTTATTTTTAAATATAAGAAAATTTTTAAAATATTCTCTATATTTAGGTTTTTTTATAGATTTGGCAATTGAAAAATATGCATTAGATTTTACATCTTTCATAATATTCTCAATATTATTTCTTAAAACTTTTTTATCACTAGATGATAGTTTGTTATTACTAATAAGTACTTCAAAATTATCATAATCAAATTCTATATTCTGTATAGCATTTTTAACTAATTCAACACTTTTTATTGTTGGTGATGTAAATCCATAAATATACTTCAAAATATCCATAACAAGTGGTGATTTAGTTTCAGGATATATTATTAAATCAATCTTAGCAAGATTTACTTTTCTATTTAAACTATTTATAGAATTCTTTATGAAATTTTTATAATCATCATTTTTAATACTTGATAAATCTCTATATTTTAATTGCTTCAAAAATTCCGATTTAATCCTACCATCTATACCATCATTAAATTTATAACCAAAGTAATAAACATTATCATTTATTTCACTTTTATTATCAAAATCTTGTTCAAGATATATTATATCTTTATCAGTATCATTTTGATAATTGAATATAAATTTACCATTATCAAAAGTTATACCTTCAATTATAATACCATTACCTAAAAATTCATTTAGTGTTGTTTTTATTTTTTTCATTTATCTTTTACTAATTATGTACTAATTATATATATTAAACAAATATAATTAAAATATTTTATATATACATTATGAAAACAATAAAACTATTTGAGGAATTTATTTTTAAATATAATAAAGAAGATAAAATTAAATCTATTAAAAACTTACATGGGCTTCCTAAGGAACTAAAAGAAGTTGCTTATGATCTAATTCAATATGCAACAAGTGCCAAAAAAGGTAAAGTTTTTGGTCTTAAACTACACCCAGAACTAAAAAAGAAAATAAAAGAAGGTGGATATCCATCTGGATATGATATGGGGATAGATAAAGATGGATATTTCATCCACACTCACAGAGCACGTAGTAAAAGCCATGATAAACCAAATGGTATAACAGCGAAGGAAATGAAATTCATAGATTCAACAGGCTAATTATTCATATACCTAGTTCACTAATTTTGTTTTCTCTTTGCCAAGAAAGGATTGTGGCTTTATCACTAATTGCATAATTCAACCACCAATTATGTCTCTTTTCTGTCATTGCCCAAGGAAATGATGAAGCTATGAAAGCACGGAAATTATCAACTGGTTCTGAAAAAAATTGTTTCAAACTGATGGATTTATTTAATTTTTTGAATTCTACCATCCATTCTTCTTTCATATCCTTTGTCATCAGATTATAATAATATAATCTATTATATTTATGCTCCATAGTAAATCATTATGTTCCTTTTCCAATCAAAAATTTTATATATCCGAACAAGTTCAAATATAGCATATTCATATTTCCAACTTGATGTAATATCTTCACCACTTTCTAAATCATATGGTGTCAAATAAACCCATTCTGATCTCATGGTTCTCATGTGCTCAATCATTTTGAATAATGCATTTTGCTCATCCTGTGTAATTTTAGAAAAATCAAATGTTATATCTCTTTTAGGATAATATCTAGTATCTGTTTTTATACTATTTAGAAAATTACTTGGTATATCAGATGGTAAAAATGGCAATACCATATCATTATAATAATTAGTTATCTTATCCTTATAAGAATCAATTATATAAGCAAGAAATTCTTTTGCAACAATGTAAAATTCATTTTCATCATAGACTTCCATCAATTCTTTATTTTTAAAGAATGGCTTCATGGAATTCTTAGGTGGTTTAAAATCCGTATATTTACCCAATTCATATAGACATTTTCCGTAATCATGAACAGATTTGTCTATATAACCATCATCATCAATATCAATATTGTAAAAATCAACTAATTGTTCTTTATTCATTGATTTTATCTTATTATATTCCGTTTTAGGCATTGAGCCTATATATGTTCTATACCCCATTATACTTTATTATATACAAAGGCTAAAACTTCCCAAACATTTATTTTTACAGTATTATATTGATAGAACTCATTACTATCAATATATTTTACATCATAAAAACGCTCAGCACCACCTGGTGATATAGCAACTAGATCACTTTGAACCAATTCTGTTATATATTCTATCTCAATAGCATTCAGTGCATCTTTTAAATAATCTTTTATTAATCTATCCATCTTATTTAAAAATTATATTTTGATCTACTATTTAAAAACTTTAATATTTTCATAGTTAGAAAAAAACGTTTATACCATTTCATTTTAGCTAATTCAATTAAGAAACTTTCAGCCTCTATATAACGATCTGAACATTGTTCATACCTATTCATTAGCCAATTCATTTCTGTTTTGGCTTTTTCTGTTTTACTATTTTCCATCTTATTTAAAATTTATGTAAATATAATTAATTATTTTGAATTATCATTTAATAATTCATCTATTTTTTTATTTCTGTTTATTGATTTTAAACTTTTTCTTATATCATCAAAAGTTTTCTTATAATTATCATATGTTATAGAATTTAATTTTATATTTTCTTCCAAAACAAAATCCCAGAAAAATAATATTAGTTCATTATTAAAATTTTCATCACATATAAGAGTGCTTTTACCATTCTTTTTAATGCGAGCCCAAATTAATTTAACTTCTATTGTATCACCTGTATAAATCCTAATTAATCCACTAATTGAAATTGGATCATCTGTTGATGGTGAATTAATATTTATATCATAGTTTTTGCAATAATAATTTGAACCTTTTTCTATATCATATTGCCAATTCTCGTTTTTAGCAGTTTGTAAAAGATCGCTAATAGTATCATAAACTCCCTCAACATCAGAAATTTTAACATCCTTTGGGATTGGTTTTAAAATAATACTATCCTTAGGTATGGTTTCATCCTTTTTTCTTTTAAATAAGGTATAAAACAAATAAACTTGACTTAAAACCAATAAAAATACTATAATTTCCATTATTTTTGTAATAAAATATCTAAATAAACTTCTCTTCTAATTCTTTTGTATCTAATATCATCTTTAACAGATACTGATTTTATTGCACTATCAAGTGCTGAATCAAATGTTGGATAAATGATTTCATTATGTTTCCCATATCCAACTGATACATTAGATCCACCTGGATAAGATACCGAATATGAATATCTATCCTTTGCTAATTCAGTATCAAAAACCCATTGTATAGTAAAAATATATTTCTCTAACTTTATTATTTTTTTATTTATCATATTTCAAGTTTTTTAAGTTGTTTTTCTTGATACCTACTATCATAAATATGTCTATTTTCTTTATAAGTCTTTGTTTTTTTATATTCTCTACCACGTTCCAAGATGATGCTTCTATTTAAAGTATATGAAATTTTCTTTCTTTCACTTTCACATTTTACACATGATGATTTTTTACCTAACTTCTTAGATTTATCATTATGGAACTGTGAAAGTTTTTTATTTTCTAAACATTTGGCACATTTTTTATATTTAACTGTATGTATCATATTCCAAGTTTTTTAAATTGTTTTTCTCTTAAACGTATTTTATATTCATCCATTTTTATAAGATACCAACTCATATCAGTGCAATCTTCTATTTTATCCGATCCAATTAAATAAATAACTTGTATATCACCATTTTCTATAAAAATATCTTTTAAATAAATAAGATTACAACCACCCCAAAATCCTATATTATTACGATAGTTGAATTCAGTTATTTCGAATATCAAATCACGATCAAAGTCCATTTTTAAATATTATTTGTTCTTATGAATTGTATAAACCAATCATTATCATATCTATTAAAAGGTAATGGTATATTAATTTCCCTCATTATCTTTTTTATTACTTTTTTCTCTTAACATCTTTAAAAGATCCTCTACATCTTCATCAGACCAATTTTGAGGTCTTTTAACAGGATCAGGTAAGTGATCAAACTTTCCTGGATTATTTAGTTTAATCAATCTTATTTTTTCTTCAAGTGGTATTTTTTTATTTCTCATATTCCAAGTTTTTTAAGTTGTTTTTCTTAAACATATTTATATATCTAATCTAGATATATTTTACAAATATAATAAAAATTTATTCACTAAAACAAATTAATAATTATATTATAATATATAATATATGAGTACTAATTGTAAACTATATAATTTACCTGAAGAATATAAAATAAAACTTTCAGAAGAATATAAAATATATGCAAAATATGATAGAGTCTCATATATAAACCATGATTGTATCATATATTCAAAAGATAATATCCTGGAAAAAGATATTATTATAGTAAATGATGATTGTGAATATTCTTACAAAAAGGGTGATATAATCACCGATAAAATAGATTTAAATTTTGAAGAAGTTGTTAATTTATTAAAACCATACCTTAGAACAAAAAAAATAAATGAAATACTTAAATAAATTATAATATAAAGGTTGTGATTATATAAACCATTCATCATCATATTTATAAAAAGGCGATGGTATTCTAATTTCCCTCATTACGTAAAGACTTAATTTTATCATCTGTTTTTTTTATCAAATTTTGATAATCTTCATCAGACCAATTTTGTGGTTTTTTAACAGGATCAGGTAAGTGATCAAACTTTCCAGGATTATTTAGTTTAATCAATCTTATTTTTTCTTCAAATGATATTTTTTTATCATCATTATTTTTAAATTCATTTATATCTTCCATAGCTTATATATTTTTAAATTCCTAATTCCTTTAATCTTTCTTCTCTTAAAAATGAAACTAAATCACTATATTTCTTATCATCTGAAAAACTATCTAAACAAAGCCAAGTAATTTTTTTACTTATTATAATCTTTTTAAACCAAATCTTATCACAAATTTCTATTCCATTGTGAAGATATATTTTTATATATGGCTCAAATATACTATTTGGTTCTGGTAAGGTTATTGAACTGATATCAAAATGGAAACTTCTTGGTACATTAATTTGTATTTTTTGTAATATAGTATGGTATGATGTATCCGAACTATGATCTATTGTTGCACATTCACGTGGATACTTACCATCTATTTTTTTACATTCGCACCAATAATCAGTTTCTCTGTAATCAGAATTATAACTCGTATAATATCCTTTATCTTTGCAATGTTTACATTCTTTTAATTCAACTAACTTAGTTTCCTTACTAAACAAATTTTTAATCCAGTTTATCATACATTTTTTATTTATTCACAAATATAGTGAAAAATAATTTAAATATTAAAAATAATTCATATATTTGTAAAAATAACTTAAAACTTAAATTATGAAAAAGTCATTAAACAAAATAATAGAAGTAATTTCAAAAGAAATTGAAACAAAAAGAGATAGTGCTGCATATGGTGGTGAATGGACTGACGGTGGTGCATCAAAACTCGAAGAAGCACTAAATCTATTCGTAGAAGGTATAAGAGCTTGTAGTAGTGCTTATCTTGAAGAATTTAATAAAGTATTATCTCCTGATAAAGCTCTGTTTAAAGTACCATATCAGTGGACAAAATACTTTAACGAAGAAGATAAAGAATATCAAGACTATTTGCGTCTTAAAGAAAAATTTGAAAACCAAAAATGAGATTAAAATGCATCAAAAGCCAAGTTACTCACTTGGGTTATCTGTTCGAAGAAGGTAAAGAATATGAAATACTTTATCTAAATGATACAGAAGTTAAAGTGATTACCGATTATGAAAGATATTATGAAAAAAAATCATTGATCGAAAATTCATATGAATGGATAGTGAAAGGATATAAACCAGAAAACCTTCACGAAGTAATGCCTGGTTATATTACCACCACAGAAAAAGATAAACTTTATACAAAAAAAATTAAATGTAAAGTTGCAACAATAAAAGGTGACGATGATAATGAATATGAATTCCTACTTATGACCAATGAAGAATTTATTGAAAAAGGTGCTGCTAGAAGAGCTAAGGGTCCATTCAAAGGAAAACCAGCATTCGTATTTATTTTAAACAATATCTTAGAAGATTACTTTATTGATATTCAAACTATAAGAGATGAGAAACTTAAAGAACTTGGACTATGAAGAAACCAAATTTAGGAGATATATTTTATTTTAAAAATAAAATAAAGATAAGATATCTATACGAAGATCAAATAGATGAAAAACATAAGCATATAACACGCTATGGTGAAGTTATAGTATATGAATTTACACCAGGTCATAAATTTAAAGTAACCAGAGTTAGCAGAGTTGATGATTTCGACATTACAAACTTAACAACCAATGACGGTATAGACTTTGCAACAAGAGAAGAAATTTTAGATAATTTAATAACTCATAAACAATTCAGAGAATTAAGACTTAAAGAACTTGGAATATGATTAATGAAGAACTAATTACCGAATTTATGCATACTGAACTACAGTTTAATATGAACGTTAAATGTAATGCTTTTACAATTATAAGCAATAAAATATCTGCAAATTTAAAAATAAATGATAAACCAGCATCATTTGGTAAAATATTTAATCTAGAAAGATATAATAACTGGTATCAAAATAAAATACAAAAAGAAAGAGAAGAAAAACTTAAAAAACTTGGATTATGAAAAGTAAGTTAGATAAAAAAATAAGAATGAATTTATGTTCATTTTTGATAGATAAATATAATCTAACAGGATGTATAATTCATCAAATGGATAAAGATAGTGATGAATTTATTCAATTATTTATAACATCTGATGATTATTTGGATATTAATAAATTATTAAATATTGAGAAAGAAACTAAAAAATATATTTCTTATCATATTGGATATATATGGACTGAAAATATTGATGTTACCACCATTGATAATTTTATAACCACCTTTATAAGTTAGAAGTATGAAAGTAGGAGATCGCGTAGTTTGGATAGAAGTAAAAGAAAACATAAAAATTAAAGGTATTGTAATAGATTCAATTGGATATGACAAAGAACAAAACATCACAATACAATGGGATGTAGATGGTATAAATACTAGAACGATAATATATCATATTTCCCAGATACAAGATGAAAAAAGAATTCAAATTGATAAAGAATATTATAGAGAACTAAAACTAAATGAACTTGGGATATGAAAAAATTTGATCAAGAAATACTTAGAGTGCTAATAAGTGAAAATTATCATAATATAAATGCTAATGATATAAAATTTGATATGATCTACCACGATTTTGGACCAGATGGTAACCTACTTATTGTAAGTAGAATACATATTCCTAGTGCAACAATTGATCTTCTTGAACTTAAAACATTCACATTACAATCTGAATATGATATGATGATAAGAGATAAAAAATTAAAAGAACTTGGAATATGAATGAAGCTATAGAGAAAGACAACTTAAAAAATTAGGAATAGTGTTAATCTATAGTTAATATAAAAGTATGAATGATTATAAAACAACAAAAGAATTTATTCAAAACCAAATTAAAATTGGTAAACAACCACTATTCGGTTGGTTTGAAAATATAGAAGAATTTGAAGTAGTTAATACTACAATTCTTTATAATAAATATGATAAAGAAAATGATATAATACGTATAGAATGCGCATATCAAGATGGTAAAGATATCAGATTAAAAACTTTTGAATACTATAAAACATATTATGACAAATTCGTAATAAATAATAGAGATGAAAAAATAAACAAACTCCTTGGTAAAGATTAAACTTTAACAAGTGCTAAATCACTAGGATTGTGAAATAAAAATTACTTTACTTTATCAATTACCTTATCTTTATCTATAATTATTTTAAAAGGAGTTAGTGTATTTAAATCATTGGATTCATTTATACAGAATTCAGAAAAATTCTTTATTTTTTTATTCTTTGTTAGATCCAAACCTATTGTTTGTGCTCTTCTTTTAATTTCCTCATCAACTATCATATAAATTAATATTTTTAGTTATATATTAAAAATAATTCTTATATTTGTTAAAAAATCTGATTATGAAAAAAAAATTTACAGGACCAAATGGTGAATTCCAATCAACTCACAAATTAGAACCGGGCACAGTTACAATCGGTTACCTAGAAGAACTATTAGAATGGTTATTTTACCATAATAACCTAACCTATGATGAGAAATTAGAAAAGATCCTAAACATTGAAGGCATGATCATAGAACTACTTAAAGATTCTTTCACACCAGCATATGTTGAATATACAACCTGGTCCACTAAACTTAAAAAAATATCAAAATGAAACATTTTATATCAGAAGATAAAACTAAACTTATTCAGTTCAATCATGAAACAGGTGTCTATAAACAAAGAAACCATGATGCAAAAGAAACAAATAACATAGTAAGATGGGCTAGAGCAAAAAACTGTGCACCAATCTTTAATGAAATTACTAAAAAAATAATGTAAACATGAAACTTCTAGATGATATATATAAAATAGTAAAACTATTAGAACCACTTAACTTCAAACTAATTAAACTAAAATTTGATAATCAAATATTAGAATGTCTACAAATTCACAACGAAAAAATTTCAATAGAATTAGAAATTAGAAGCTTTTCTAGAAGCTATGAATTCAAAATATGTGAAAATGTTGAATACACTTATGATAGAAATGATATAGAAAAACACCTAGAGATTAGAAGAGATCCAAGATTTAAATATGTGGGATCCAGATCTATAGTAGGTACCGATACCACAAGCGATTATGGATATATTATCTATGATTCAATTACATTATATTTAGGCACATCACAAACAGAACCAGATCTAAAAACTATTACATGGATAATAAGAAAAACATTCAATGCAGAACTAAGAGAAATGAAACTTAAAGAACTCGGAATATGACCACAAAAGAATTTGAATATATAAAAAATAATTGGGATAAATGTATCAATGGTCATAGGACTTATGGTTTAGAACCATATAGATTAAGACTATTTGAAACAATTAAACCAGAAGGTGATTACTTTGTGTGTTTTGCAGATGAGGATTTTAGTTCTAGTCCAGATAAAAGTGAATTTACTTATAAGTTGCTTAATTTTGATTTCTCTGATATAACTTTAGTTAGAATACATCATAAAAAAGTTCAGAGAATAACTGGATATAGCAAAGGTCGTTATCTTGCTAATTGGGAAATAAAAGATTGGAAAGTAATTGTTAGAGATGATAAATTAAAGCAACTATTAAGTGGATTATAAAAAAGTAATTTGTATAGCAGATATTGAGCATTTATATATAACTAAAGGTAAAATATATGATGTTTATCACGAAGTGGATAATGAATATGCTAGTTGGTATAAATTGAAAAATGATAAAACTTATGTAGGTTTATTTAATAAAGAATACTTTAAAGATATAAGAGAAATAAGAGAAGAAAAACTAAATGAACTATTCTCGTAGAGAGAGTAAAAAAGAACTAAGATTATGAACAAAATTTATGAAACCCAAGAAAGTAAGATTATATCAGAATATATGATGGTTGAAGAACATGTTAAAACTTTTTGTGAAAAACTTATATCTTATAAACTTACCTATGAAAAATATAATATTCCTGAACTAAAAAAAGAAGAAATTCATTATTCATTATTAAAAAATTTGAATGGTGATATAATAAGAACTTCCATATCTAAAGTAGATGATGGTGAAGAAACAAATATATGCATATTTGCTAATGGAAAAATATTCATAAATATTTTTAAGATAAAAATAAATGATATACATACTATCGTATTAAGTGAGATTAGAAACCAAAAACTAAATGATATTGGAATATGATCAATGAAGAACTAATTACCGAATTTATACATAAGAAAATTAACTTTCATTCAAAATAAAATATAAAAAATTAAATATATTGCTAAATGATTAAAGAACTAAATTATATCAATAAAATAATTAATCTATTGGATCCACTTAATTTTAAATTAAGTGATCTATTGTATGAAAATGGAAGATTAGAATTACTTGTCTTTAAAAGTGAAAAATATGCAATAATTTTAAAAGTTGTTAATTTTAATTTATCATATGAACTAGATATATATTCTAATACTAAAAGAATACATAAAGAAAAATTTAAACCAAATGATTTTATATTAAATGTTCTGTTTGAAATATTAGAAGAATTTTTTAAACAAGAACTAAGTGATTCTAAATTAGATAGCTGATTAGGAAAATTTCAATAAATCTAAATACTTTTTAGTAATAATATAAAATCAGAAGCACATATTAAACCATCTGAATAATTAAGTATTGCTTCTTTATTATTTTCTATATATTCAATGATAGATTTTAATATATCATCTGTGATGAATTTATCATTTCTAGTGCCTTTTATTGTATAACTATGTAAAATTATGGTGAAAATATCATTACCACTTACAATCAAATAAACAATATAATATGCTATTAAACAACTATCACCATTTATGGAATCTAAATAATTAAGTGTTGAATTTTCAATTAAGAAATCACTTTCAATATATCCAATATGTTCATAATAATAAGCTTCATTGTACTTTATGAATTTATTATCTATTTTAACTACGTTCATTTTTCACCATTATCCTTTTTAAAGAAAGGCTCACCAAATCTCTCCATGCAATAAGCATCTAATTCCTCATCTGATTTTAAAACAACTCCTTTTTTCTTACGTATCTCTATTATCTCACGATATCCATCTATAGTAACTAAATGCTTACTATTACCTTTTTTGATACCTAACTCCTCTATATTCTTCTTTACAACCTCTTCATGGTGCTTTCTTCTAGCTTCTAACTCTTCTGGGGTAAAATCCCCTTCAAGTTCACCAAAAGTTATTTTACCTTCAATTTTCTTATCTTTGCTCATAATCTATTTATCATCATCTTTTTTGAAGAAAGGCTCACCAAACATTTTAATACAATAATCATCCAATTCCTCATCAGTTTTAAATTGTCTACCTTTTTCAGTTCGTATTCTAATTGTTTCCCTGAACCCCTCTATATTCATTAAATGTAGACTATTTCTTTTTTTAATACCTAACTCCTCTATATTCTTCTTTACAACCTCTTCATGGTGCTGCCTCATAGCTTCCAATTCTTCTGGTGTAAAATCTCCTTCAAGTTCACCAAACGTAATACCATCACTCATAAATAACTACTTTTTACTAAGTGGTATTCTTAAACCGACCCCATTACGATCCATTATAATACCAGCTCGTTTTATATGTATTCCTGATTTTATAATTAAAATGCCACCAGCTAAACTAAATAAAGCTCCAACATTCGTAATTAGATTTTTATCACTAGAATCCGTACTATTTATACCTTCTATCATTAATAAAGTTCCTACAGTACTCAATGCCAATCCACGATAATAATTCTTACTATATAACTGAAGCTCATATCCAGGACTGTGTTGTAACCACCCCGGATTTAATTTACTATAGTGCTCCTGTACACGAATACTAGAATTTATATTAGGTATTAAATCATTATTATATTTTTCATATAATATTGTCTTATGGTTATAAGTACATAGTTTAGTACCATTTGATGTTATCCAATCAGCATTATCAGGCTTTAACCCATCAACTAAATCACATTCACCATATTTCTTTTTTAAAAAATCATATAAATCCTCACCTATTGTTATTCTCCATAATTTTCCATTATGAAAATTCAAAGATATATCATGTATTGTTAAAAGATCATCCACTCTTAAACTATCCATATATAAATCAGAAAGTTCAATAGTATCACTTGTTAAATCCCTAATATCCATACCCAATTGTAATTTGCCAAATCCGGTAGGATTAACCTTAGTTTGATTATTCTGTCCAAATACTAAACCACTAACTAATACTAATAGTGCAACTAAATAACTTCTCATATCCATTTTATTTAAATTAAACATTCTCAAATATACTAATTATTTTTTAAATACCAAGCTTTCTTAAGTTAAAATCTCGCTTACGTTCAACCCAGTCCTTTTCTAATACAAATAAAGACATATGAGTTACAAATGAACCATTATCATTTAATATACCATTGATATATGTACCACATAAAGAAATCTTATAAACTTTACCTTTAGTTAATCCACAATTGTTCGTTATTGATACAACTAAAACATCCAGTTCTAGTTTAATTCTTAAATCTTGTATTGTTTTTAATCCATATTTCATATTCTAATACATAAATTATAAATGGGTGTGATAAATAAATACCAACACCCATTTTATTATTATTTTTTATAAATATTACCAATTAGTAATCTCATTCCCTTCGGAATCTAATAAATTACCCATTGCTAATTTAATAAAATCAACTAGGACACCTAAGCCACAAAAACCAAAAGTTAATAAATAAATTACTCCCCATTTAGTTTTACCTAAATAAAAATTATGTGCTCCAAACCAACCAAGAAATAATAAAAACAATAAAGTTTTTAATGCTGACTTATCAGATCCACCAATTAATTTAATCTCTAAACCTTGTAAATCATTTGTGATGTTTTCAAGAATTAAATTAACATTTTGTTGGTTCTTAGGTGTCATTGCTCCACCACCCATTAAACCTGTCTTTGATGCAGATGATACACTTACTTTTGTCTTACCATTAACATCCTCAAATTGGATAATAACATTCTCACCCCAAGATGTTGCACTAACACCAGTACTGATAGTAATAACACCAGCTAATTTGTTCTCAGATTTAATACTAAATCCTTTCATCTTCTCAACAACTTTTTTTGTTGAACTCATAACTTTATCCATAGAAAAATCTAATGTAAAGTCCATACTTTCTTTTGTTAAACTCATTTTTTAACTTTTTATTATTTATAAGCCCTACTCTATTCACCGATTTTCAGATCCTCGTTTATTATTTTAAAATCCCTCTAATAATTTTTTTTTCTTATTCTCATTTTCTTGCTTAATTTCTTTCCTAAACTTCTCTAATATTAATTCTTTCTTCATATTATTCTCTAACTCTATTTGCTCCATAATACTCTTTTTATATAACATAGTATTAGTTATTAAATATTTATATTTTCGGTTTCTATATCTAGCAAATAGATCTGTATCATTTGATGTATGCCAAATACAGACTGAATAAGCGTCATATTGTGATTTAATTATATTTTTTCTATGTTCATCTACATAAATATATAAATCCCCTTTATCTAATGATGGATAAGAAAGCACAGTGTAAAAATTAGGACTACCATACTTTAATGACAATATATCTGATAAATCATCACCTATCTCTATTTTATACAACTTACCTTTATAAAAACTTAAAGATATATCTTGTAAGGTTAAAACATCATTTACAACTAAACTATCTAAATGTAAATCCCTGATATTATCATTACAAGTGACACACACTGACATCCTAATGCTATCCTTGTGATTTTTAATTGTATCACTTGTAAATTCACTAATATCCATACCCAATTGTAATTTACCAAATCCAGTAGGATTAATCTGACCACTTACTGATAAAAAGATAACACTAAATATTATAAATAATAAACCTCTCATATAACTCACTATTAAATTAAACATATACAAATATAATAATTATTTTGTAATGCACAACATTTTATAATAAATACTTATTCTTAACTTTACAAGTCGGTAAATCTGATAAATTATTATTCAAATACTTATCTGGCTTGGTTCTAACATAACCATTTTTTGTAAGTATTAAATCTTTGTTTTTTACTCTATATTCATATCCTTTTTCCATATTTTCTATTAATTCACTTTTTCTGAGTATATGTCCATTAATACATACGTGTGTTATAGTTCCATTGGAATCTTTTAAAATAGATGTTATTTCTAATTTCATTTTTTATTTGATTATTTTTTATGATAGCCACTAACTATCTTTCTCACTTTATAAATATAATTAATATAATTTTTCTCACTAAATTAATATTCTAATCTATCTTTTTTAATATCTCTATTAATTTTACTGCATAGTGGTTGAAGGTTTGTATAATGATTAAGTCTTATTATATCTTCTTCTGTTTTTGCTGATGATATAGGTATAATATGATCCAAGTCCCAACCATGATTTAATTCACCATTATATTTTCCTCTATTTTCCCAATTCATCCAATCATCCATTTGTGATTCTATGTGTATTAAAAATTCTTCAAAGGAACATCCTAATATTTCTTGTGTTCTTGATTTTTTAGTATATCCATTGTTATAAAAACATTTTTGTATAGAATTTTTTACCAATACTCTTAAAGCAAATATAGGATTTTCTTTTATTCTTTGTTTATATCTAATATTTTTTTTAATATTTAAAATTTCCTTATTATTCAATCGGTATTCTTTATTGTATATTTTTTTCAATTCTTTATCCACGTTATGATATTTTCTCCTTTCTGATATTATTCTCTTATTTTCATTATAATATATTTTGGTTTTAATATTTAAAATTTCCTTATTCTTTTCAAAATATATTTTCCACCTTTTTTTTCTTGTATCTCTATTCTCTAAATTTATCTTTTTCATACACTCTTTGCAATTTGTACCTATTCCACTTTTCAGATAAGTTCTTTTGTAAAATAAACTATGATCCTTTTCAACTTTACACGAAAAACATATTTTAGTATTCTCCATAGTCATATATCTACCTATGCATTTAGCACACCCTTGTTTTTGTAAATGATTTATTGGTTTTATATGGAATGAACCGTGTTCTTTGCATATTATCTCAACTTTTATTTTATTTCCTTTATAAATTACCTTTGAATAATCATAATTTTTATTTTTATGTATTAATTTTGCTTCTTTTATAAACTCGTTAGTTGTTTTTAATTTACTACCAAAACAGTCAAAACAACCTTGACTTTTTAAATGGACTTTAGCAATTTGTTCAAATATACCATGTTCCTTACATATTATTTTAACTTTACTATCTGATCTAGTATAATTAACTAATGAGTAATCATATAGATTTCCATGTTTTTTGACAGCTTCTTTTATAAATTCTTCTGTTGTTTTTTTAATATTACCACTACATTTAGCACACCCCACACCTCTTAAATGATCACTAGGTCTTTGTTCAAATATACCATGCTCCTTGCATATTATTTTAACTTTAGTTTTATTATTAATATAATCAACTAAACTATAATCATAACACTTATCTTTATGAACTCCACTTTTATTTAACTTATCTAAAAATATTCTAGTCTTATCTGATATTAACACACTAGTTTCCATAATTCCTAAACATTAATTAATTACACATTCTGTAAATATACTAATAATATTTTTAAAACCAATAAAACCACACCAAAAAATTATTATTTCTATACATTTACTTATATTTGCTCCTAGTAAAATAATAAAAAAGTCCATATTAAATTAATAATATGGACTTTTTTATTTCTATAAACCCTTTAAAAGATCATCTATTCTTTCTTCTCTCATAATTTCAATGTATTCTGATATCGGAATTTTACATTGAGTAACAAGACCTACCTCCGTTATACCACTAACTAAAATTGCCTTACTTTCAGAACTATCAACAAAATTAAACATATCACATATCTCAAAATCAGAATTAACTTTAGATATTTTATGCCAACCATCATCCTCCCTAGCCAACCATTTATATACTATATTAATATCAACATCCTTTGCCTCCATAACTTTCATATGCCCAATTCCTTTAATCTCATATTTCTATAATCATCTAATAGCATTAAAAAATTTTTAGAATACCACATTTCTACCCCATCATCATTTATAATCAACCAACTGTTTTTATCATGTATTAATTTAAATTTGGATTCATATATTTTACCTATAGTAAGTTTTGCATTATATCCATTAATGTAGTTATTTATACATATAACTTTCATATTCCCAATTCCTTTAATTTCATATTTCTATAATCATCTAATGGCATTAAAACATCTTTCTCATACCATCTAAACACACCAATATCATTTCTTATTACCCAAAATTCTGTTATATCTTCATAATTTAATCTAGCTTCATATATTTTACCTGGTGTTAGTTTTACTTTACGTCCATTAAAGGTATGATCATTTATACATATAACTTTCATATTCCCAATTCCTTTAATTTCATATTTCTAAAATCATCTACTGGCATTAAAAAATTTTTAGAATACCACATTTCTATCCCAACATCATTTATCACTTCCCAACTGTCTTCATCATGTATTAATTTAGATTCATATATTTTACCAATAGTAAGTTTTGCTTTATATCCATGAATGGTGTCATTTATACATATAACTTTCATATACCCAATTCCTTTAATTTTTCTTCTCTCATATAATCAATAGCAATTTGGCAATTTATCAAAGAAGGAAGTGTGAATGTGTAATAATCTTGTTTTTCACGATTTAATCTACCCTCAATCAATTCACAAATATATTGCTCATTATGCCAAATTTTTTCATATTCCATTTTATGTATCTTTAATACTATTCTACCATAGATATTATATGATGTTATATATGTACCAGGTTTTAAATCTTCTTGCTTAATCATATTCCAAGTTTATTTAATTGTTTATCTCTCCATTCTTCTAATGGCATTAAAATACCATTATAATCCCAATACCACATTTGTCTACCAATGTCATCTATTATTAACCAACTTTTATCTTTATCTTGTAATAAAACATTATATATTTTACCAATAGTTAAATGGTAATCATTATCAATTATACATATAAGTTTCATAGTTTTTATACTATTCCAAGTTCTTTAAGTTTCTCTTCTCTATATTCAGATATAGTATAGAAGTTATCTATAACATAACCACCATTTTGCTGTGTAGAATTATTCAAAAATTCTACATAAATAAATGTGTCATCTACACAGTCTTTAGTGACCCTTACCATATCACCTTTACGTGCATTATAATTTTTGTCGTTCTTTTTCCAAACTAAAATTGTCCCCTTTTCTATCATATTCCAAGTTCTTTAAGTTTTTCTTGTCTAGTATAATCGTGCGCAATCTCCATTTCTATTAAAGATCCCTTACCAAACATATAAGACCTTGAATGGATGTCAACCAGAGGAACAAATCCTTGGGAGTTTAGTTTACCTTCTATTATTTGACATTCATATGCAATAAATACACTACTTGTTTGGAACTGTTTAATTATTCTAAGTACTAATCTACCATGGTTATTAATTGTGTGTAGGTAAGTTCCTTCTTTTAAATCATCTGATGATATCATTTTCTTTACAGATATTTATTGGTAATTAGTTTGTCCAACTTTCCCCACAATCAAAACAATCATGTTGTTCATTATTATGGGTTGAATCAATAGCATAAGAACCACAGTTAGGACAATCTACAATAGATACACTCGAAGAAGTCTCCTTTGAGAGTTCTCTATTCAATTGTAGTTCATATTCTTGAACTATCCGTAATGCTTTAATGTATTCCTTTTTAGTTATCATTGTGCTTTATTATATAACAAGTGTATAAGAAATTTTTACAAAGGCAGGTAATAAAAAATAAAATTTAATTCCAAATTCTCCCCCAAAAACTTTTGTTCTTTAAGAACTTAATTCGTTCTTCTTCTAATTTACTCACATAATCTTCAACCAACTTAATTTGGTCTTGTGTCCCAATAACTCCTTTATTCCAACATTCACTATATACTTCCCCCCATTTTATATTGTTTGAAGAACAAAAGCTTTCTACTTTATCCATAAATTCATCTCTTACTGGTATTGGTATTTGTATCATAATATTAAATTTTATTTGTTTTGTAATATTCCCTCTATCACTAGACGTTATATATAATAATGGTCATAAAGTTTTTAAATACTTAATATGAGATGATTTTATACTTAGATATGGAAATATATTCTTTAAGTCAGAAATCTTTTGAATATTATCATCCAATTCTTGTTTATTTCTATATGTGTATGATACTATATGGTAATAATTTATCAACCAACTCATCCACAAATATCTCCTCATTAGTAAATTTTATAATCAAAGTCTTATTAACAACTATAAATGATATAATATCCTCTAATAAACCATCCGTTATAAATGACTTATTACGACTACCAATAATTCTAAAATTATCAACATTAATCGAAAATAAATCAACTCCACTAAGGTCTTCTGGTTTATTACTAACTCTCAGTACTATATTACCATCTATTTTACTACCACCAATCCAAACTATAACTCCTTCAATACCAGTACCATTATCAGATATACTAGCTATATTATGTTTATCAATGCTTGTCAAACTTTGAATCTTATAATTATAAAATTCATTATACTTTCGAATACTCATACTCTTTTTATATTATTCCATTAGAATAATTTATTATAATTGACTTATTGATTTTTATAAAATCATAAATCAAATTTAACTCATTTTTACTTAATTTACAAATACCATCTATTTTTAGATCATTTAATCTAATTGAAAAATCATCACCACCTTTATCACGAACACCCTTTCTTCTTATATTGGAAACTTTTATTCTATGACCATGTCTTGGATTTTTTTCTCCTATCCATATAACAACATCACCCAATCCAGTTTTACTGGGTGGTATATTAGACATCTCATTCAATATATTAAATTCTCTTAATGTTATAAACATATACTATATATATTAAATATAATTTATAATTCTTTTTAAATTTAATTTATTAATTCATTTAATTTTATAATAATACCATCTTCTAAACTATGATCATTAATATATTCATCCAATAGTTTTTGCGATTTTTCTAAATCATTTTCATCAAGTTCTAATGTATTGTCCTCTTTTATCTCACCACTTCACCCAGTCCACCTTTTCTTGTGCTCTAAATATAATCCAATACTATTATTATGTAATTGAACATAGTCCTTTAACCAACTATCATTACCCTCTCTTTCATAAGTATTTTCGTAAAGTATCATAAAATTATTCTCCTTTCTTTTAATCGTACATATTTAATCCAATTCAACTTGCTCTTTCCTCATTTTAAGACAATGCACACATTCGTAAACTTTAATCCAACCAATATGTTTCCCATTATTTCTAACCTTACCACTCTCAATAAGTTTCCATCGGTGATTACATTTTGGTTTAGTTGATTGTGCAATAAGATAACCCATTCCTAATCCAAACGCACACCACCCTACATAAAATAAAATTCCCATAACTTTTTGGTTTTATTAATTTCTAAAACAAATATAAGAAATAATTAAAACTATTCCTAATCTTTTCCCAAGAAAAGTTCATCTAATCTAATATTCCTAATATCATCTATATTGATCTCATATTTATAACTACAAACACCATAATATGTAATATCATCATGTCTTAAATCACACTTTACTGAACCCATTACTAATTTAAAATAATCACTTATCTTTAATACAGAATTGTGCCTAAACTCATCATCTAAAAAAAATACCGATATAGAATTATCATTAACACTCACCAAAAGAATACTATCTCTAATTCCTAATTTATTAATTATATTCATAAAATCAGTATAATATATATGCTCCTGTATTATCTCTATAATCATATTAATCCGTTTTCTTTTGCCTATAACACTTCATCTAATCTAATATTCCTAATATCATCTATATTGATCTCATATTTATAACTATATGCATTATAATAATTAACATTATCATGAATTAAACCACACTTTACTGAATATACTAGTTTAAAATAATCACTTATCTTTAATACAGAATTGTGCCTGAACTCATCATCCTCAATAAATACTGATATTGAATCATCATTAACACTTATCAAAAGAATATTATCTCTAATGCCTAATTTATTAATCATATTCATAAAATCAGTATAATATATATGCTCCTGTATTATATTTATAATCATATAAATATTATTTTTGTATTTTCTTTATAAGAGGGTTTAAACCCCTTTTTTCTCATAACCGATTTAATAGTTATTATATATTTATCTCTTTGTTTAGATATATCTAGCAATGTGTTTAAATTTGTTTTATTGTTAATAACTAGAATATCAGTATTTAGTTTATCTGATTTATTAAGCCAATATATACCTATATTAAACAGATTGCTATTTACTAATTGATACAAACACATTTCTACATTTTTAATAACCTCATTTTCATCAATTATTATATCACCATTTTCATCTGGCTCATTGTTACTCCTTGATAAACGATCATAAAAATGATCATCAGCATCAATTTTAAACTTTATGTCTATTTTCTTAGTGCTATCAACTAATGTTCCCTCATTGATAAAATCATAAAAACTATAAATGTAATTCATAATCTATATATTTTACTTACCATACGTCAAATACTCTCTACTTGATAATGAAATACATATAACAATATCACCAATTCTCATATCCCCAACTCTTTAAGTCTATTATCCCTTAACTGTCCCTGACTAAATCTTAAATATCTCGGAAAAACAGTAATTGTTGCAAAATCTTCTTTATTAATAGGTTCTATCTTAATATTTATTAATCCATCTTGTTCAAAGATACTTATAATTCTATATTCTATTCTATAGTCATCGATATTTATAATTCTATATTCTATTCTATAGTCATCTCTTAGTAATACATTATCATTTAACATAACCTCATCACCTATTCTAAAGTCCCTCATAATCAAAATTCTTTTAAATATTCCCGTAAAGATATGTAAAAATATTTAGATATCAAATTTATATAATACCTATTTTCTTATGCTATTTTACTTGGTTCAATTATACTATATTTTTATTAAAATTTAACCCTGCAAATATACATAAAAAATCATTAAAAATACACTGAAAATATTTTTTTTACTAAATCTATAAAATAAGGTGGTTTTTTATAAAATTGGAAAAGTATGCCAAAATTTATTTATTTTTTAGCCTCTTTTTTAACGAGCCCTATTAGCACTTTCAAAACCCACTTTTAAACCTTTATGGTGAGTTATTTCAATGTATATACGCTGGGCTCTGCACCCCCCGCGGTTACTGGGTTTTTTGCCTAGTCATTTTTTCGGTATTTTTTGACCTGCTCTGAGAGGGCTTTAAATGGCTTTTTTGATCAAAATGAGTTCGTATTGGTCATGATATTTTGGATGGATCCGATCTTAGTTTTTCGGTTATAATTTTGAGATGTATTTGATTTGTAGTCTGGGGGAGCACTTTTCTAGGATCCATATTGTGATAGGTAAACTTCTACGTAAATTTTGGTATATTTTTGACAAAAGGTAAGAAAGTGTATGTTATTTGGTATTTCTTATAGAGATCCGATGAATTTAAGTAAAATAGGTAAACTTCTACGTAAAAATTGGTATATTTTTGATAAAAGGTAAGAAAGTGTATATTATTTGGTATTTCTTATTGAGATCTGATCAATT
>Ga0214170_1000090_pt1 | contig 38466 bp, 42 predicted proteins | sample TroBogEpilimnion_2_FD_153008 | JGI IMG/M metagenome (GOLD analysis project Ga0214170, IMG submission 153008) | Freshwater microbial communities from Trout Bog Lake, WI - 27JUN2007 epilimnion | ecosystem: Environmental > Aquatic > Freshwater > Lake > Epilimnion/Euphotic zone | place: Trout Bog... | reverse complement strand
GAAGATTTCAGTAAATTCTTGAGCTGTAATCCCATCTTCAAGATTTTCAAAAAGCGCAGCAATTGGTACACGCGAGCCAGCAAATACCAAAGAACCGCTTACACGTTCTTTAGCACTCTCGACAGCTTGACAATTTGACCAGTTTATCATTTCAAAACTCCTTGAATAGGTTTTATTATGCTCTCAAAGGTTAAATTGAGCAAATGAAAGCCTTTTAGATAATAGGTAATTATGCCCACGGTCTAAGAAGCCCAAGTTCGCACGTTCGAATCGTGCTGGGCAGGCCAAAACCTCCCCAAAAATTACTTGAGTAAAGATAAAACCGTAGATGGTATTGGGTTTGCTTGGGCAAGCATTGCCGTGCCCGCTTGCTGAAGTATTTTATTTCATATAGAAAGCCTTAAGACCAAGATTTAAGGCGAGGTCTAACATTTAAATGCTTTGAGATAGAATGTTGTCATGCAGAATAATAGTCTTCAATCTACTATTTCAAAATTTAAGTCCATCATTTTCAGTGGACTCATTTTGCTATGTCTAATGGGAACTCAATTTTCTGGCATAGTGCATGAAATTAGTCATGATTCTTTTTTTAAAACGACTACTTCAAGTTCATCAAAAGTAAGTTCAGATTCATCTTTTGGACATGAATCATCCACTAAATTTTGTAAATTATTTGATGGATTAGCTTTATCTGGTCTGATAGCAGGATTTTTGTTTGTTCTTTCTTTGATTACACTATTTACAAAGCAATATAAAGATTCGAACTTATTCTTTATCCCCCTAGCCGTAAATTCTCCTTATCTCTCAAGAGCTCCTCCAAAGTATTAATCCATTCATTTTTGTTACGGATTAATTAGGCCTATCCCTTTTGGCCCAAAAGGAGTTATTGATGAAATTATTTAAAGTTTTTTTTGCTTTTTTTATTTGTATAAATTCTTATGCAGAGGATTTTGGAAATACTTATTTATTAAACAATCCTCAAGCATATCAATCTGAATCATCCAGAAATGAAACAGAGCAGTGGAGTTTACGCGGACAGCTTACTTATGTAGCTCAACAGAAAAACAACTTCCGATCTTCTTACTCTGGTTCAAATAGCTTATTAAACGCATCTGAGGGCAGTTCAGATAAAAGTTATACCTTGAGTGCTACAGCTTATTTGGGCGCAAGACTATGGGAGGGAGCTGAGCTTTTTTATAATTATGAAATGTTTGAAGGTACCCCTTTTGGTGGTCAACTAACTGGTTTAGGTGGTATCCAAAATGGTGAGTTGCAAAAAGGATCTTTTGCACCACCTGTTTACTATACTGCCAGAGCTTTTGTAAGACAGTCATTCAATTTTGGTGGTGAGCAAGAGTATATCGAAGGAGATATTAATAGTCACCTGGCTGGATATGTTGATAGAAAAAGACTAGTTATTAATTACGGAAAATTTGCCAGTTTAGATTTTTTTGACAAAAACATATATAGCCATGAGACGCGAGAAAATTTCTTAAATTTTGCTATTTTCTCTATGGGAGCTTATGGCTACGCGGCTGATGCTAAAGGATTTACTTATGGTGTAGTTGGAGAGTTGTATCAGGATGATTGGGTTTTAAGAGCGGGAAGGTTAGCGATTCCTGCAACCCCAAATCAATTAGATTTGGATTACAGTTTGACTCAAGACTATATAGATCAAGTAGAACTTACACATAATCATAAGATTGGTGATAAGCCTGGAGCGGTTCGTTTTCTCTTGTTCCAACAGCATGCCTTGATGGCAACTTATCAAGGTGCAATTAATCAATATTACCAACAGCCTAGTTTAGGGCCCCCGAATATTCTGACTGCACGCTTTAATGAGCAAAATATGTGGGGTTATGGATTAAACATTGAGCAGGCTATTACTAAAGATATCGGTTTATTTGCACGCTGGAGTTGGAATTCAGGAAATACAGAAACTCAGACTTTAGATGTAAATAGCTCACTTTCTGGAGGGATATCTATAAAGGGACCTTCTTGGGGAAGATCAGAAGATACTATTGGATTAGGTTATGCGATTAACGGTCTTTCTGCCGCAGCAATCAATTACCTACAATTAGGGGGTATGACGATGTTCATAGGAGATGGGGCACTCGCATATAAACCTGAACAAATTTTTGAAGCCTATTACTCTTACAAAGTATATAAAAAGTTGTATTTAACAGCTGACTACCAATATATAGCTAGCCCTGCATACAATTCAGATCGTGGCCCAATACACTTCTTGGGTATTCGGGCTCATTTAGAAATGTAATGTAAGGTGTCATTTACGTCTGCGATATCTGAAATTCCAAAGTTCTTAGATCGATTGAATGAAAACAGAAGAAAAAACCATTGGATAGAAGCTCAAATGGTGCTGTAAACATTAAAAGGACTTACTTCTCAAAAAGGTGGTAATCGTATGGCTCAAGAAGTTCGGAATTTAGAAAAAATACTTCGTGATAGATTCTTGATTGATACAACTCAAGTTCAATCATTGCACCTAGGCTTTAATGAATTAGTTTAAGCATGGCAAAGTAAAAATCCTTGAATGCAATAATTTTTTTAACTTAATAATAATTACATTAAGATTAGAAAGTTATTTAATTTGAATTGGAAACTTTGGTGCTTAATTCTCCAAAAGTTAATTGAATACTTATGTTAGCTAATCAGTGTTACAAATTAAAACAAGAATAGAAGATTTAAAATTGAAAAAATAAAGCCTGACAAAGTCTAAACTTTATAAAACAAAATTAGACTAGCGTTTAAAAATATCGTAAATGACAGAAAGCTTCATTCTCAAATTGAATAGTGTATGGTTTGGTCAACCATTGCTTAATGCTTGGGTTCATATTTATCAAAAAGGCACATCTAGCTTGAACAGAATTATTTCAGGTATCTTTAATCATCACTAATCAATTTTTTTAGCCAATGCCTAATTTAAGTAAATAGAATTATTTAAAAAAGACCGTAACAGATTACCTTTTTCACAAGTCTAAAAGGAGAAATCCCAAAAGAAAAGGAAAATGATAGATGCAAACAAAATTTCAAAAATTAATAGTAATCTCGGCGGTACTTTGCTTTACAACAACAATTCATGCTCAACCCGCTCCACCCCTTCAAAATGATCCAAGACAATCACCTGATGTTGAATTGATGACTCAAAATAAGTTGAATCGTTTAAAAGAAAAGTTAAATTTAGAGGCTTCTCAGCAAGCAAAATGGAATGATTGGTCAGCAAAAGTGCTCTCTGAGGTAAAGTTACGTAAATCAGAAATGCAAGAAAATATGCAGAAATGGTCTAAAAATAGAGATGTACCGCAAGATTTATCGACTCCTGAGAAGCTGGATTTACAAATTAAAAATTTAACTGAACATATTAATATGATGCAAAATCATTTGAATAGGTTAAAGGAATCTAAATCTAATACCTTGGACTTTTACGAAGCACTTAATAAGAATCAAAAAACTATTTTTGATTTATATTGGGACAAAGCGAATGCTCATCGTCACATGGGGATGATGGGGCATCCGGAAATGATGCAAAGAAGGTAAATTGAGAGGGAATACGATATGAGTTTTTTTATGAAAAAATGGTTTTTCATCGTTTCATTATTTCTAGTTACTTTAAGTGTTTCTTCACCTGCTGAAGCTCACAGAGGTTGGGGCTGGGGATGGGGGCTTGGTACTGGATTAATCGTTGGTGGTGTTATTGGTTCTGAATTAAGTAGGCCATATTACTATCCCCCAACGTATGTCTATTCGCCCCCACCAGTGGTTGTTCAACAACCTGTAATAGTTCAACAGCCTAGTAATTATGGGCCAACCGTACCACAGGCTTCGGTTCAAACAATGTGGAACTATTGCGAGTCGTCTAGGGCTTATTACCCAAATGTTCAATCTTGTCCTGAAGGATGGAAAATAGTTCCCGCTACCCCATCTAGCCCTCGTTAGCAGTTGATATAAAAAATTTCTTCAAAGAAATGTCAATATAAATATTGGCATTTCTTTAAGTATTGATTTTAAGTATTAAAGAACAAGATGGGTTCCGTAAGAAATCGTATCAATATCATTGAGTTCATCCCTCTCAATGATGGAGTGTCTGTAGATGATACTGGAGATGATTAGAACAATGCTTAGTATTAATCCACCAAGAATAATTATCTTATTATGCTGATTTGAGGATATGGTTAAAGTCTCGCATTTAGGAGCTAAGTTATTCACAAGATTTAATTTTGAGTATGTGTCGTCTAAAAATTCTTGTTCAGGAATTGTCTTAAGATTTTTAATACCTTTTTTAAGTTTTTTTTCAAAGTTATTCATTTTTCATATCCTAATCTATTTAGTTCTTTTCTCAAATTAATTTTTGCTCTATACAAGATTTGATTGGCGGCATTCTCATCAAGATAAAGAATATCTCCTATATCTTTTGATGAGGCATCATCATATGCCCAAAGCAGTATTGCAATTCTTTGTCTTGGGCTTAAAGTAGAAATCGCAATCTCAAGTAATTGATGATCAATTTTTAGCATTGAATCATCATTGTTATTTGAATCTTCTTTGGAAAAATAATCACTTTCTAGCTCAACCAATATATCTTTATTTTTCTTTAAATAATCGATACAGTTTCTGGAAACAATTTGATAAAAAAAGGTTGATAGCTTTGATTTTCCAGAAAACTTAGATTTATAAAAAAGTTTTAGGAAGGCATCCTGAACACAATCTTCTGCGATACCCATATCTTGAGTCATTCGATACGCAAGAGAGAGTGCCTGTGGAGATAATTTTTTTATCAATAATTTCGCAGATTGTGCATTTCCACTAAGAGCTTGATCATAAAGTTCCTTGTCAGAACCCCATTCTGGGAAAATGAATTTCAACATTAAATTTGAAAATAATGAATTAAATCAAAAAGAAAATAGTTAATTTGCCCATTGATGACGTTCATTTGGGGGTAATTCATTAAGAAATTTTTTTCTTCTTTCTCTCATTTCATGACGTTCTTGGGGAGTTAAAGAATCAATAAAATCTTTTCGGTCTTTTCGAATTTCTTCTTTTTGGGATGGTGTAAGACTTTCCCATTGTGCTTTCATTTTTTGATGAAATTCATGCCTCTCTGCAGGGTTTAAAGCTTTTAATTTTGCGTGTAATTTTTCCCTGAAAATTCTTCTATCTTCTGGACTTGCTTTTTTCAAAGCGTCTCTTAAACGGATACCTTCGGCCTTACGCTCCTCAAAAGTCATGTTTGCTTCAGCCCTTGGGTCTAAGGGCTCGGGAAGTTCTGCAAATGCATTTAAATTGATTCCTAAAGAAAGGCAAAAAGGAATCATGCGATAAATGTTTTTTCTCATTAATTTCATAATTTTGATTGTGAATTACTTATATCAAATATGACGATGAAATAAAAGAAAAACTTACGGCAGCTTATCGAATATTCAATAATTAATTTGATTAATAAATTGAGGTACTATTCTGAGGTGCTTGGAGTCCAGAAAGCTTGCCTAACGTATTCGTTTTTCAGCATTTCTTCTATAACATGATCGAGTTGCTTGTTATTCATGGATGTTGCAATCATTTTTGCTTCTATTTCAATATCATGATCACCAAAGGCGTTGATGTCTAAATCATCAATAGGATATTGGATTTCATTAAGTAACTTGAGTAAGTTAGACATAATTAATTTTTGATACGTTTTTTCAGCCACTATATTGATAGTAGCAGTAACTTCGCTTTTACTCATATCAATTGGTTTTTTGTTGATGCCATTTACAACAGGGCGAAGCAAGGTATTCGCCATTAATATGAAGAAAGTTCCAATCATGGCTTCAAAAATAAGATCAGCACCAGCTGCAGCACCTACCGCTGCAGAACCCCATAAAGTTGCAGCAGTATTGAGACCTCTAATATTTCCCTCTTCGCGCATCATTACACCAGCCCCAAGAAACCCGATTCCTGAAACAACATAGGCAAGCACATGAACGGCACCTTCATGGCTGTGAAGGCGATTGGCAATATCCACAAATATAGAAGCTCCCAGTGCAACTAGGACATTCGTTCTTAGACCTGCAGTTCTTTGTCTAAATTGTCTTTCTAGTCCTATTGCACCGCCTAATATGAAAGCAGTCAAAAGACTAACTGTTGTATCTTCTAAAGAGGCTAAATTGTACTGATTAATAAATTCCATATTTACCTAATGAAATATAAAGTTTTTGGAGCATCAAAAAACATATACTGCTGACAATAATCTAGCTGAAAAAGTACTTTATTTAAGCAAAAAATATGTGTTGAATAAAATTTGATTTAATATGTCAGAATACTATATTGAATTTAAGGATATTACCATGAGCAAACTTGCTAATAGTGTCGCCTGGAACTTTGTAGGGCTTGCAATGATTATTTTCGGATTGTATTTTTACGTGAATGGTCAGAAGCCAATTATTTTTACTTTGGGAATTCTTTTGTACGCTTATCGTGCCATGATTACCCATACTGATGAGTATCAACCTAAGTATCATAAAAGTTGAAATTTTTTAATTTTCAAAAGTTGTGATTTAATTTTAAAAGGGGACATTTAAGATATGAACAAGTCTATTAACGCTAGAGACAAAGCAAAAAACATTTATGCGGTTGGGATTATCGCTTTTGTAGGAATTTTTACAACCATATCAGTCTGTATTTGGTTCGTATCGAAATTAAACTTTTAATACTTAAAAGATTAAAAGAAACATTTCCATCAATTTCTAAATTGAACCTTGCAAAGATTGTAAGGTTCACGTTTGGTATATATTGTTGAGTTCTATTAAACTGATTGATGAAATTTACAGCAATTAATGCCTTTGTTGCAGCAGTTGAAATAGGTAGCTTAAGGAATGCTGCTAAGTTGTTTGATGTATCTCAGCTAGCAATTACAAACTCAACCCAAAAATAAGATGTAAATTGACAAGCTTCTTTTTTAAAGAGAAATTCAATAGAACTTTAAAAAAATCACATTTATCAATTTATTAATTAGGTATAAAAATGGCTAAGATTATTGGAGCAATAGGTACTTCTCATACACCTACTATTGGTTTTGCTAAAGATAAAAATCAACAGAATGACCCAGTATGGGGACCAATTTTTGAGGCCTTTGAACCCATTAAAAAGTGGTTAGATGTAAAGAAGCCTGACGTATTGTTTCTGATTTCGAATGATCATGTGACTTCTTTTTTCTTTGATCATTATTCTCCCTTCACATTGGGAGTTGGTGAACAATATGAAGTAGCTGATGAAGGTGGGGGGGCGCGTAAGGTTCCTCCAATAGATGGTCACAGTCGCTTAGCCATTCATATTGGTAAATCATTGATGAGTGATGAGTTTGATATTTCATTCTTTCAAAATAAAAAATTAGATCACGGTACTTTTTCACCCATGTCTATGCTGGCAGATCAAGATGGTTCTTGGTCGGCGCCTATCATTCCGCTTCAAGTTTGGGTATTGCAATTTCCAATTCCAACGGCTAAGAGATGTTTTAATTTAGGAAAAGCACTTCGAAAAGCGATTGAGAGTTATCCAGAGGATCTTAAGGTAGTAATTGTTGCTACAGGGGGACTATCACACCAAGTCCATGGAGAAAGAGCTGGTTTTAATAATACTGAATGGGATCTTGAGTTCTTAGATCTTATTGAAAAAAATCCTTTAAAGCTTGTTGAAATGACTCACGCTGAGTATGCAAGTAAAGGTGGTTTTGAAGGATCAGAAATCATCATGTGGCTAATCATGCGTGGGGCTTTATCAGATGATATTAGAAAAACTCATCAAACATATTACTTACCCTCTATGGCTGGTATTGCTACGATGATTCTTGAAGAGTTGGATCAAAAAACAGATGCTCAACAAATTGCTCATCAAACTCAACAAATTAATGCTCAATTAGTTGGTGTTGAAAAATTAAGTGGTACATATCCATTTGATCTTGAACGAAGTGTAAAAACCTATCGATTAAATAAATTTTTGCATGACATGATTTTTCCTGAGCATAGGACGGCTTTTAAGGAAAATGAAGAGCTAAGTTTTAATAATGCAGGATTAACTGATTTTGAAAAAGAGTTGATTCGAACAAGAAACTGGCGTGGAATGATTCACTATGGATGCATATTTTTTGGCTTAGAGAAATTAGGAGCAGTTATAGGAGTTTCTAATTTACATATTTACGCAGCAATGAGGGGAGAAACTCTCGAAGAGTTCCAAAAAACACGGAATGCTCCTAATGCTTTATATTCAGTTGCTGCTACTGATTCTAGTAAAAAAGATTGGAATTAATCAGTATTAGGGGCAGTAGTCTTCTCTTATTTTTTTACGCTGCAGGTATTTATGCCTAATAAGGTATATAAGCCACAGAAACTAAATAGACCTGTCGCAAGGGCTATCACGCCTATATATCCCCAAGATCCGATTTGTCCAGTTGCGGCAAGTCCGATAAGAATTAGTCCTAATAAGATTCTTGCTATGCGATCGATACTACCAACATTTTTGATCATGATTTAAGCTCCTATTCATTTAAAGAGTAAAGCATTAAAAAACAAAGTACTACATTGCGTTGAGAGGTATTTTTAAATAGGCTGTACCATTTTCTTCTTTTTGGGGGAATTCACCTGCTCGAATATTAATTTGTACTGCCGGAAAAATTAATGCTGGCATATCTAAGGTTTTATCTCTCGCGGTTCTCATAGAAACGAATTCAGCTTCAGAAATCCCATCATGTACATGAATATTTTTTGTACGTTGTTCCTCAACTGTTGTTTCAAAATGAATATCCCTTTGAGAAGGTGGGTAATCATGACACATAAATAGCCTAGTAGAAGCTGGTAAACTTAATATTTTTCTAATAGATGAATATAGTTGTTGAGCATTTCCCCCTGGAAAATCGCATCTTGCGGTTCCGACATCGGGCATAAACATTGTGTCTCCAACAAAAATTGCGTCTCCGAACTGATAGGCTACACATGCTGGTGTGTGACCTGGTACAAATAAAACTTTTCCCTTCAGTTGCCCAACATAAATATCAGATTCGTCATCTAATAATTGATCAAATTGAGAACCATCTATTTTGAAATTTTTATCGAGATTGAATATGTCTTTAAAAACCTTTTGCACATTTGTAATATGACTTCCGATTGCAGTTTTTCCACCTAGACTGTTTTTTAAGAAAGAAGCAGCACTAATATGATCTGCATGGGCGTGCGTCTCAAGAATCCACTCAAGTTTTAAATCATTCTCCTTGATATAGTTGATAACTCGTTCCGCAGATGATATTCCTGTTCTTCCTGAGTGAGGGTTAAAATCCAACACTGAATCAATGATGGCGCAATGACTCCCTTTGCCTTGATGGATAACGTAAGTAACTGTCCCGGTAGCTTTATCAAAAATTCCATGAACATCTGGACTTTGAATTTGGTCACGCATATCAAGCCTTATTAATAATTAGATAATATATATTATATTTCAATATAATATTGAAAACTTAATTATTAATATTAAATATGAATTCAATTGCTCTAGATTTAAACGAAATGCAGAAAGCTGCAAAGCTCGCAAGCCGTCTCATGAAAGTTTTATCTAATCCTGACCGTTTACTGATACTTTGCCAACTGATTCAACAGGAAATGTGTGTTGGGGAAATTGAAGAAATGTTAGGGATTGTTCAGCCTACGCTTTCGCAGCAATTGGTGGTATTAAGAGACGAGGGTCTTGTTAGTACTAGAAGAGAAGGAAAAAATATTTACTACAAAATAAAAAGTACCCAAGCACAAGTTGTGCTTGAGGTTTTATACGACCAGTTCTGTCAAAGTGCTTAATTTTGATTATTGATTTTCAAAACTTTACTCCTTTTGAATCTCTTTTGGGAGGGATTTTATTAGGAATATCTTCCGCAATTTTTATACTTGTAAATGGCCGTATTCTTGGAATCAGCGGAATATTAGGTGGGTTGTTACATCCTCGCAAAGGGGATATTACGTGGCGCATCATGTTTCTATTAGGAATGACTTCTGCTCCATTTGTATTTCGTTTTTTGTTTCCTGTTTCATGGATAGTTGAGCCCAAAATTGAAGCCAATTACTTAACTATTATGATTGCTGGAATACTCGTTGGCTTTGGGACACGATATGGTTCTGGTTGTACAAGCGGGCATGGTGTATGTGGCTTATCTAGATTGTCTCTAAGATCTATGGTTTCTACTATTACATTTATGCTGTTTGGATTTCTCTCAGTTTATGTTGTTCGCCATCTTTTTCAAGGGCATTCATGAAACATCGTTTGATTGAGTTTTTAGTAGGCCTTATATTTGGTATTGGCTTATTACTGTCAGGCATGAGTAATCCCAGCAAAGTTTTAGGCTTTTTAGATATTTTGGGATTATGGGACCCATCACTTTTATTGGTAATGGGTGGTGCAGTTTTCGTTGGTCTGTTTGGATTTCATGTTGCTAAAACAAGAACCAAGAATTTATTAGGTGGATCATTACATATTCCTTCATCTAAACAAATAGACTACCCACTTATTATTGGAGCAATCTTTTTTGGTATAGGCTGGGGCTTGGCGGGCTTTTGTCCTGGGCCTGCCATTATTTCTTTTGCGCAGGGGCAAGAAAAAGCTATGGCATTTGTTTTCTCAATGATTGCCGGAATGATTGTTTTCGAAATATTTAATCGTAGGCTACAAAAATCAAAACATCAATGACTCCTCAACAAATTCAAATGGACTATTAATTCATGGAATATGCGTTGGTAATTGTTATCTTGTTAGGCATATTTATTGGCGCAATTATGGGCCTAACAGGGGCAGGAGGAGGTATTTTAGCCGTACCTGTGTTGGTTGTGGGAATGCATTGGACTATGCAACAAGCAGCCCCTGTGGCTTTGATAGCAGTTGCATCGGGAGCGGCAGTAGGAGCTATCGACGGTTTTAGACATCACTTAGTAAGGTATAAAGCTGCAATTTTGATGGCGGTTTGTGGAATACCGATGACTAGGATTGGTCAAAATTTAGCGCACCAGTTATCTCAATCTCTTTTAATGGGAGGGTTTTCAATATTAATGTTAGTTGTATCTTGGCGCTTTTATCAGCAATCTAAAAAAGGTCCAGGAGAGGGAGATGATATCTTGCGTCTAGCATTTATCAATGCTGATACAGGCAAATTCATATGGACCCCAATTGCGGCGTTGATTATTGCTGGAATTGGTGTTTTAACGGGTTTAATGACAGGTCTTCTTGGAGTTGGCGGTGGATTTATGATTGTTCCACTCTTAAGAAGATTTACGTATTTAGCGGTGCCTGGAATTGTTGCAACTTCTTTATTTGTGATTACGTTAGTTGGTTCTGGTGGGGTAATCAGTGCTTTGTTGGCTGGTGCAACAATACCCGTTTTTGAAACAGAAAGTTTTGTTTTAGCAATGGTTCTTGGGATGCTAATTGGTAGAACTGTCTCCAGGAAATTACATGCTTGGCAAGTTCAAAGGGGCTTCGCAATACTTTTATTTTGTGTTTCAGTGTATCTACTGATAAAAGCATATATTTTGATGCAGTAAGGCTCTTATTAAAACTCTAATCTCTTTTGTTTAATAGCTTTAAGGAGATCATTTAGAGAGTTTTCGAGATCGTCAACAGACTCAATTAATTCATTGTTATGGAGTTTGTTTTCAATTTCTTTTGCTGCATGAATGGTCCTATCTGCACAGAAAATACTCACCATACCTTTCAGTGTGTGGGTATTAAATCGAACCAATTCCATATTAGACTGCTCTACATTTTCTTTAATTTTTTTAATATAGATAGGAGCGTCTATTAAAAATATACTTGAAATCTCATCAAAAAGCTCACGACTGTTGTTCATCATCTCAATTGCTTTATCAAAATCAGCAATCTTAAATTCATTAAAATTAGGAGCAAGCTCTTCTACCGGCATTTTATTTTCAGAAATTAATTCTAGCTCTCTCCAAAGGGCGTCAAAACTGATTGGTTTGGAAATATATCCATCCATTCCATGAATAAGACATTTTTCTCTTGCACCTTCCATTGCGTGAGCAGTCATTGCAATAATTGGTATATGCGTACCAATTCTTTTTTCATCCTCACGAATTTTTAGAGTTGTTTCGTAACCATTTAAAACGGGCATATCGACATCCATCAAAATGGCGTCAAATTGATCTTTTTTCCAATGAGCTACTGCTTCTAATCCATTATTTGCTAAGGTAACTTTATGCCCCAGTTTTTCAAGTAGTCTAATAGCTAGTTTTTGATTAACTAGGTTGTCTTCTGCGAGTAATAAATTAAGTTTTTTCTTAGAATTTTTAAAGTTGAATTTAGAAACTATATTGGTTTGTTTTTGTGGTTCTCCAAGTACAACCATGATGGCATTAAATAGTTCAGATTGTGAAAGAGGCTTCAATAAAAAGCTTGATACCCCTAAATCCATACATCGTTTTGCTTGCTCGTGTTGGTTTTCTGAAGTGGACATCATAATAGTTGCGCAGTTGAGTTGATCATTCGAGATGATTTTTTCTGCTAATTGCATACCATTCATGCCAGGCATATTAATATCAATAAGTGCTAAAGGAAAAACCTTATCAGAGTTAAATGCAGAATTAAGAGCAACAAGGGCTTCTTCAGCACTTTCTACAACCGTCGGCAACATTTTCCAGTTTTCTAGAATACGCTCTAAAAGTTTGCCATTTGTTTGATTATCCTCAACAACAAGAATAGGAATACCGACAGTTTTGCCGGTTAATTGATAATTTGCAAGGGGATCAACCGTTGCATTTTGGAAAGGTAATGTAAAGGAGAATAAGCTACCTTTATTAACAGTACTTTCTAAATGAATACGTTCTCCACCCATCAATGAAACAAGTTGTGATGAAATAGCTAAGCCAAGACCTGTTCCTCCAAACTTTCTGGTAGTAGAGGTATCTGCTTGAGAGAATGAGTCAAAGATTAGATTAAATTTTTCTTTAGGGATACCAATGCCAGTATCGCGAACACTAAAAGATAAATTAGTAGTAAAGCCATCGGCTGATTCAAGTTTAATGACAGATAACTCTACTTCACCATGCTCAGTAAATTTGACGGCATTACTTATTAAATTAGTTAGTACTTGGCGAAGACGGCTTGGATCGCCCAATATTCTATCTGGAACATCTGGATCCACTCTCAATAGTAGTTCTAGATTTTTTTGATGTGCTTTTAATGCTAATGTTCGCATTGTGTTTCTTAAAACATCATCAAGAGAAAATTCAATAACTTCGATGTTTAATTTACCTGATTCTATTTTTGAGAAATCTAAAATGTCGTTGACCACTGTGAGTAAGTCATCTGAGGACATTTTAATGAGACTGATGTACTCCAATTGCTCATTAGTTAATTTCGTATCGAAGATTAGTTCGGTCATACCAATGATGCCATTTAGTGGTGTTCTTATTTCATGGCTCATGTTAGCGAGAAAATCTCGTTTGACTTTTTCCGACTGAATAGCTGCATTCTTAGCTTGTTCAAGCATCTCTTCAGCATGTTTGCGTTCAGTAATGTCTCGAATGGTAATTTGAAATATATTTAAACCATCTAATAACATCGTATTTAGCAAAACTTCAGTGTTAAAAATTAAGTTATTGTCAGCACGTTTATGCAACCACTCGAAGCGTGAAACCCCTTTTTCTGCAGCTTCACTTATTTTCTCTTGGATAAGGACTGAAGATTGCTTCTCATCGGCTTGTATTTCAGAGGAGTAATAATCAGGTTGTTTAGAACAAAATTCTTCTTTAGTTTTGCAACCGAACATTTCTAGTGCTGCAGCATTACAGTCAATAAGTTGATCTTTATTTAATAAAATAACTGCATCGCTAGTAGACTCGTAGAGTGTTCTTAATTTCGCCTCAGATTTTCTAAGTTGTTCTTCAGCTTTAATACGATCGCTAATGTCAAAAATTGTTCCAGCCATTCTTGAGGCATATCCCTGGGCATCTCTTTCCATTACCTTTCCATGTGAGTGTACCCAAATATAGGAATTATCTATTTTTTGAACTCTAAAATCTACAGAATAGAACTTATTAATATTTCTGAGCGCACTCATCAAGTTAGTTTTGACCTTATCTCGATCATTGGGATGAATAATGTCGAAAAAATTTTGACTATTGATAAATAATTCTTTTTTTTCATCACCTAGTACTAAAGACCAACGATCACTCATAAATAAGTCATCACTACCAATCTCCCAATCCCAGATTGCTAAGTTTGATCCCTCCAAAGAGAGATTTAATCTTTCTTGAGTTTGCTGAATGATTAATTCATTTTTTCTTTTCTCAGTAATGTCTTGAAAAGATACAAGTGCACCTACTATTTTTTTCCCTGAAATAACGGGTTGCGTTTTAAAGTTAACTGGAATGAAATGATTAAGAGATGTTGAAATGTAAGAACTACCTTCAACTGGGATTTTTTCTTTAATAACTTTTTGTTCTGGACTATTCTCAAGAGTGAAGATTTTTCCTTTTGATTGGTAGTAATGCATAAAATCTTGCATTGGCTTACCAATTACTTCACTTTCACGAACATGAATAATCTTTTCTGCACTTGAATTTAAGAATGTAATACATCCTTGATCATCTGTGGCATAAACTGCGTCACTCAAAGTATTGAGAAGGGTACGAGTCATTTCAGCATTTTGAATGCGCAAACGTTCATTAACCTCATTAAGTTCAGAGGCACTAACAGCTAAAGCATTATTAATTAAACGTTGTTCCTTATCAATTTCTTGATAATAGTTATCAATAATCTCTAGAAAAGAAATCAGTTGACTATCTTTGAGATGATTCTCTCCAAGATATCTTCTTAACTGCCTCTCCAACAAACGATGCATTAAATAAAAGCCTTATTCGTAAATAGTTGTAAGTGTCATAGTTTGATTATGCAATTGACACATCAAGACATCGCTAAAGGGTGCAAGTTCACCATAAGAGTAAAAACCAGCCAGTAAGGTATTAGGACCTACTTTATTTTGAACTTCCTCGAGTTCTTCCTCAGTTAACTGTCCCATAACAAGTCTTCTGCCAACACAGCTAACAACTAAACATAAACCAGATAAATCTTTCGAAACTGGACTTGCTGCATTCGCTGCTAACCCAGCATGCTCAATAAGGTTGTCGAGATTGGTACGCATAAGTTTACAGATATAGCCTTCTGGAACATCTCCAGCAAAAGTGAGACTATTTTCTGACTCATTGATAGCCAATAGAGTGCGAATTACAGATTGTTCTTTTTTATTGGATTGGATACTTAAGGGAAACTTTAAGCCACTAGCTGGTAACTCAGAGGATTGTTCTCCAAGATACTTTTTATAAAGTGAAAGTGCAGGTTGATTATCGATTTCGTAAACAATATTGCCAGCAGATTTAGTGATGATACGTTCAGGCCCAAATTCTTCCCAACCTGAAAAACAGCCACTTTTAATAATTACATCTCCATAAAAACCCAAAGCAACAATTCGACCATTTTTTGCTGAGTCATCCCCTATAACCCAAGTTTTTCCAAATCTAGTTCCATCACCTGCTAGACCACCTGTAATTGGGTAACCTTTGGAATTAAGACCATTTGCTAATTCACTACCATTGACCAGTTGACCGTCAGATAAAACAAAAATATGTTTTAAATCTGGAGCAGACAATTCTTCGATGAGTTGCTTCCCAAGATCAAATGCATTTTTAGAGGCATCATAATCAACTGTGGAAATCCTTACGGATGATTTTTCTAATTTAACAGCAGTAGCAATTACTACCTGATCAAAGATTCTGACTCCAGATATACTCCCTGAAGAAGAGCAACCTATGATATGTGCTTTAGGATATGCAGATCTCAGATCTTGATAACAATTTTCTGTTTGCAAAAATTCATCGTCAGCAAATACAAAAACAATATCAGTAGTTAATGCGAAATCGGGAATATTTTTCCAGCCAGATTCTTTCGTCCAATGCGATTGACCTACTATCATAATTAGCCCCCTTGAGTAATTCTTGACAAGTTTTCATGATATCAGTGAAACAGATTATTTTGAATCTAGAAAACTCTTTTGATACCTTATTTGTATATTAATTTTAGTTATTATTTTGATAATTAAAATTATAAGTTTGGAGTATTTGCTCTATATTAGATTTTCCAATTCATGTAAATTTTTTTAACAAGTGAATTTCTTGTTCTTGTATAAAAAAGTTGACCCTTTCTAATAAAAAGAGTTTGTTATGATGTGTCATTATTGATTGGGAAATTTTGGGTGTTCAAAGATCGAAGTTCTTACATATTTTCTTTGCTGATTGCAATTTTAGGTTCAATTCTTTTTGCTGGAAAAGCAATTTTTATTAAATTAAGTTACCGATATGGGGCTACTTCAGAAGTTCTATTGGCTTTAAGAATGATCATTGCTTTTCCATTCTTTTGGATCATTTACCTTAGCTCTAAAGAATACAAAGAGAATATTCCCTTAGCTAAAAAAGATATTTATCAATTAGCATGGCTTGGATTTAGTGGTTATTTTTTATCAAGTTATCTTGATTTTATTGGGCTGTTTTATATTTCCGCAGGACTTGAGCGGATTATTTTGTATTTGACACCAGCTATTGTGGTTTTAATTTCTTACTTTTTTTTACAAAAAAAGGTTACCAAGATTCAATGGATATCTATAGTTATAGGATATGTAGGGGTAGTAATTGCCTTTATTGAAGATGCAAGCACAAAAGGAAGTCATGGTTGGTTAGGTATGGGTCTTGTTTTTGCAAGTGCATGCTTGTATGCAAATTATTTAATTTTTTCAGGACAAATCGTACAAAGAATCGGAAGCATACGTTTAGTCACTATAGCTAGTAGTTTTTCAACAATATTTGGTGTTATTCAAATATTCATTCTTGCTCCACATTCACTCATGGAGCAGCCATCATTGGTTTATGTATACAGTTTATGTAATGCCATTTTTTGTACAGTGATTCCAATGATTTTGATCATGGTGGCTGTACAACGCATCGGATCAACGCTAACTTCCCAGGCTGGAATATTAGGACCAATTGCAACGATATTTATGGGATGGTATTTTCTTCAAGAGCTAATCTCAGTTCACCAAATTATTGGTATGTTCTTAGTTATTTTTGCGGTTTGGTTATTGATGCATAACAAGAAATAAATAAGTCTTAGGATTTATTCTGGAAGTAAATCTTTAATTTAGGCTTCTCTAAGAATGTTATGAGGAACCTAACTCAATACTTTTCCCCGTCATGATTAGATGTGGGTCCTAGATCTCCTCCAAAAATATCAAGTTTCATATTGGTGCAAATTCGCACCAATATGTTCATAAGCCTAGTTTTCCAATGTTGAGTATGTTCTAACCTAAAATTGTTAAAAAATAGTTCACTAAATTTTAACTTTCCTGAAATTTTTTATAGGAACCATTCCCATGAATGCTGTAATCAAAACTCAATTAAAGCCTTTAAGTTTTTTGGTATTCAGTCTATTAGCTGCTCAAGTTGCAACTGCTGGCCCAACGATTGAATTCGGTGATAACAAAGAATCTTCTTTATCTGTTGGTATGGGTTTACGAACGAGCTACTCTAATGCTGATACGGCATCTGGTGGAGCAAGAACAAATACTTTTAGTTTAGATAATGCACGTGTTTATTTGTCAGGAAAATTAAACGACAAAATTTCTGGTATGTTGAACTATGATGCTAAGTCACCAACCCCAACAGGCGGAACTGGTGAGGTAATTGATGCAAATGCACAATTCAAAATCACTCCTGATTTGACAATTTGGGCTGGTCGTTTTTTATCACCAAGTGATAGAGCAAATATGGCCGGTGGTTTTTACTCTTTAGGAGGTGGTTATTGGTCCTCCATAGCTTCTCGTTATGGTTATAACGGCGGATATATTGGTCGAGATGATGGTGTAGCACTTGTAGGAAGTGCTCTGGATGGAAAATTGCAATATGGTTTTGGTGCATTTAATGGTCACACAGCTTTTAATTTATCAGGTGTGCCAGCAGGGTATACATCAACTGCTTCGAGTACGCAGCCTATGTATTCAGGACGTGTTCAATATGACTTTTGGGACGCAGAGCCTGGACTTTTATATGGTACAGGTAACTACCTTGGAACGAAAGATATCCTTGCAATTGGTGTAGCTACTAGGATGTCTGCTGGAGGCGCTAATGGTACTTCAGTAACAGGTGATTACAACTCAACTAGCGTTGATTTTCTCTTTGAAAAGAAAGGTGTTGGAGCGGGTGCTGTTTCTTTAGAGGCAGCTTATTACACATATAACACTGATGGCGCTGTTTTATCTGAGCAAGGTAAAGCTTACTCTGGTGCATTAGGTTACATCTTTAATGAAAAGGTAGGTTGGGGTCAGTTCCAACCATTTGTTCGTTATCAGAAATTTAATGCAGATAGCCAAATCTCAACTCAAAAATATGACTTAGGTACTGATTACATTATCAAAGCATATAACGCAAGAATCGCTGGCTTTTATTCAAAACAATCTGTAACGAATGCAAACGATACAAGTTCAATCAATGTAGCACTGCAAGTTCAATTTTAATTTACATAGGAGTATTAAATGAAGCGTAGATCACTTTTAAAATTAACCGTTATTGCTTCTGCTTTAACGTCAATTGGTTTTAGCCAACTATCATTTGCTCAATCCAAAGAGCCAATTAAAGTTGGTATTTTGCATTCATTGTCTGGAACAATGGCTATTTCTGAAACAGCTTTAAAAGATGTTGCTCTAATGCAAATTGAGGCAATTAATAAAGCTGGTGGTGTTATGGGTAGAAAGTTAGAGCCTGTAGTAGTTGACCCTGCATCCAATTGGCCATTATTTGCTGAAAAAGCACGTCAATTGTTGACTAAAGATAAAGTTGCAGTTGTTTTTGGATGTTGGACTTCTGTATCACGTAAATCTGTACTACCTGTATTTGAAGAACTAAATGGTCTTCTTTTCTATCCTGTGCAATATGAAGGTGAAGAAATGTCCAAGAACGTTTTCTACACAGGTGCTGCTCCAAACCAACAAGCTATCCCAGCAGTTGAGTATTTGATGAGCAAAGAAGGTGGTGGAGCAAAACGTTTTGTTTTATTAGGTACAGACTATGTATATCCTAGAACAACCAATAAGATTCTTCGTGCTTTCTTAAAATCAAAAGGTGTTGATGAGAAAGATATTGATGAAAAATATACTCCATTTGGACATTCTGACTATCAAACCATCGTTGCAGATATTAAGAAGTTTTCACAAGGTGGTAAGACTGCTGTAATTTCTACTATTAACGGTGACTCTAACGTTCCTTTTTATAAAGAGCTTGGAAATGCTGGCTTAAAAGCGAAGGATGTTCCTGTAGTAGCGTTCTCAGTAGGTGAAGAGGAGTTACGTGGTGTGGATACAAAACCATTGGTTGGCCATTTGGCTGCTTGGAATTACTTCATGTCAGTTAAAAACCCAGCGAATGATGCATTTAAAACTGAATGGGCAGCCTATGCTAAATCAAAGAATCTCCCAACTGCTAGCAAGCCTTTAACAAATGATCCAATGGAAGCTACAGTTGTTGGTATGAAAATGTGGAAAGCTGCTGTTGAAAAGGCTGGTACAACAGATGTAAACGCAGTACGCAAAGCAATGTATGGTCAAAAAGTTGCAGCACCAAGTGGGTTTACTTTAGAGATGGGTAATAACCATCACTTATATAAGCCTGTCATGATTGGAGAAGTTAAGGCTGATGGTCAATTTAATGTTGTATGGAAGACTCCAACAACAATTCGTGCAAAGCCTTGGTCCCCATTTATTGCAGGTAATGAAGGTAAGCCAGACGAAGTTAAGTAATGAAATTATCCAGCCCTATAATGGTCGTTTTATTCCATATTTAAAGAAAGTTTTGTGATTAAATTTTTGTATAAATTTATTTCCTTGTTATGGTTTAGTGCTTTCATTAGTCAAATGGGCTGGGCAGCTAATCTAACTCAAGCAGATCTTAAAGATCTGTTTGGGGAAGATTTTTCTGCTAAGCAACAAACGATATCTAAGATAGTCGAAGCCCCTCCTGAGTTAGCTTCGACGATTCTTTTTGCCTTACAAGACGAAAATGTTTACATGACACCAAAACATGAGGTTGTCATTAAAAATCTAAATAATTATTTTGACCCAATTAGTAATACTGAAGTTCGGGTTGATGAATCAAGTCTAGAAACCCCTACCTTTAACAATATTATCCGTTCTGACATTGAGGCTGCAGTCAGTCAATTCAAACTTCTTTCGAAAGACTACAAGACCCGCTCAGAAGCGATTGAAACACTCTCAAATGATTTAGGCCAAATTCAACCAAGTTTGGTAAAAAAAGCTTTTGAAAATGAAACTGATATAAAGTTAAAAAATCATCTAGAGTCTTTAGATGCGATGCTGAAGTTTAAAGATTCTGATACGAGCACAAAACTTCAATTACTGAAAACATTGAGTCATTCTCAACTTTTATCAGTTGAAAAGTTTTTACTAAGTATTTCTGGGCTTGAAAGTTCCAATAATTTTTTAGAGCCCGATAAGAGTGTACGGGTTGCTGCTGAGCTTGCTCTTAAAGATTTTAGGTCACGTAAGTTTCATGCGGAGTTAGTTTCGAATATTTTTACAGGACTTAGCCTTGGTAGTGTATTGCTATTGGCTGCTCTTGGTTTAGCAATCACGTATGGATTGATAGGTGTCATCAATATGGCACATGGTGAATTTTTAATGATTGGTGCGTATGCAACTTTTGTTATACAAACAATATTCAGAAATCATTTAGTCCAGTATCAGGACTTTTATCTCATTTTTGCAGTACCTTTTTCATTCCTATGTGCTGGTGCATTTGGATTGCTCTTGGAGAAAATTGTATTACGCCATTTATATGGACGACCTTTAGAAACATTATTAGCTACCTTTGGAGTAAGTTTATTAATAATGCAAATGGTTCGAGTCATATTTGGTGCGCAAAATGTTGAAGTAGGGAATCCTACTTGGATGAGTGGATCCTTTTCTCCTTTGCAAGATTTTTTCCCTGGTTTGTTGATACCTTATAACAGGTTAATTATTTTCTTCTTTGCTTTATCGGTCGTAGTTATAACGTGGGTAGTTTTGAACAAAACAAGAATGGGATTATTTGTAAGGGCGGTTACCCAAAATCGAGCTATGGCTAGTTGTGTAGGAGTTAAGACTAGAAAAGTAGATAGTTATGCATTTGCTTTTGGAGCAGGGATAGCTGGACTTGGTGGTTGTGCGTTATCGCAGATTGGTAATGTCGGACCAGATTTAGGTCAGTCTTACATTATTGATTCATTTATGGTGGTGGTGTTGGGTGGCGTAGGTCAATTAGCTGGAACCATTATTGGGTCATTTGGATTAGGTGTTTTAAGTAAGTTTAGTGAGCCTTTCATAGGTGCAGTGCTTACAAAAATTGCGGTTTTAGTCATTATTATTTTGTTTATTCAGAAAAGACCCCAAGGTATGTTTGCTCTTAAGGGTAGAAGTTCAGAAGGATAATGATGAGCGACTTTCAATTAAATATTCCTTCTAAACAAAGCATTCTTTCCAAGCAGTGGTGGCAAGTTTTGATTGCTATTGTTGTATTTGTTTACCTGCTAGTTCCTTTATGTGCCCTCTATGTACCTGAGGGAAGTTTTTTTCACTTATCAGCATACTCTTTGACTTTATTCGGAAAGATTATGTGTTATGCCCTGGCTGCTTTGGCCTTAGATTTGGTTTGGGGTTATTGTGGCATCTTGAGCTTAGGACATAGTTTGTTTTTTGCTCTTGGTGGATACATCATGGGTATGTATCTTATGCGTTCTATCGGAACCGAAGGAGTTTATCACTCTGAGTTACCTGATTTTATGGTTTTCTTAGATTGGAAAAAGTTACCTTGGTTTTGGGAGGGTACTAATCATTTTGCCTGGGTCTTATTTTTAATATTGGTTTTACCTGGATTATTTGCATTTATATTTGGATTTTTTGCTTTCAGGTCGAGGATTAAGGGTGTGTACTTATCCATCATTACACAAGCCTTAACGTATGCGTCGATGCTACTCTTTTTTAGAAATGAAACTGGTTTTGGCGGTAATAATGGCTTTACTGACTTTAAAAGAATTCTAGGTTTTTCTATTACAAACCCAAACACAAGAGTTGTATTGTTTTTATTTAGTTTTACTGCCCTTGTTTTAGGATTTATTGCTTGTAGAAGAATTGTGCAATCAAAGTTAGGGCGAGTAACAATGGCTATTAGAGATGCTGAAAATAGAGTCATGTTCTCTGGCTATGATCCTTTAGGATATAAGTTATTTATTTGGACTTTTTCCGCATTCTTATGCGGTATTGCAGGGGCTTTGTATGTTCCACAGGTAGGTATTATTAATCCAGGAGAGATGTCACCCGGAAACTCAATTGAGTTAGCGATTTGGGTCGCAGTTGGTGGTCGTGCAACCTTAATCGGTCCAATTATTGGAGCTTTTTTTGTGAATGGTACTAAGACAATTTTTACCGCATTAGCCCCTGAGTATTGGCTCTTTATTCTAGGAGGTCTTTTCGTATTGGTTACTTTGTTTATACCTAATGGTGTTGTAGGTTTAATTAAAGATTATTTTTACAAGAAAAAACAAAAATGAATCTTCCTAATCTTATTCCAAAAAAATCCCAATTATCTGAATCGCGTACAGGGTCAAAGGGAAGTTTTGGTCATTTTCTTGAGAAGGGAAAGATTGATCTCTCTCATGGTGAGATGCTTTATATCGAAGATTTAGAAGTTTCTTTTGATGGATTTAAAGCAATTAGAGGTTTAAATTTAGATATTCGGGTAGGAGAGTTGCGCTGTATTATTGGCCCCAATGGAGCTGGTAAAACAACCATGATGGATGTCATCACAGGTAAGACTGGGCCTCGAAATGCTGATGTTAAGGGTAGGGTATTTTTAGGACAAACTATCGATTTGTTGAAATTAAATGAACCTCAAATTGCGCAGATAGGTATTGGACGTAAATTTCAAAAGCCAACAGTTTTTGAAAACTTAAAAGTATGGGAAAACTTTGAATTAGCAAGAAAGACTGATAAGTCTTGGTATTTATCTTTGAATGCTAGTTTAGATGAAAGTGCTAAGGATTTAATTGCTCAAACAATTCAAAAAGTTGGTTTAGAGGAACAGGCTTTTGAAGATGCAGGTTTACTCTCTCACGGTCAAAAGCAACGTTTAGAAATTGGAATGTTATTGATGCAACAACCAGAGCTTCTTCTATTAGATGAGCCTGCTGCAGGTATGACAGATGAAGAAACAATGCAACTTGCTGATTTATTGAATTCTTTAAGAGGAACTTGTTCCATTATTGTTGTTGAACATGATATGGAGTTTGTCGCGGCTTTATCAGGTAACGATGGAATAGTTACAGTCCTTGCTGAGGGAAGTGTTTTATCTGAGGGGACAATGCAACAGATTAAAAATGATCCAAAAGTAATTGAGTCTTACTTAGGTAGATAAGGCTATGTTAAAAGTTAAAAATGTAAATCAATACTATAGTGGTAGTCATATTTTAAGAGATGTCTCATTTGAGGTTCCTCAAGGAACACTTACAGTATTAATGGGGCGAAATGGTGTAGGTAAAACCACAATGGTCAAATCACTTATGGGTCTTGTTCCGATTCGATCTGGGGACATAGAGTTCAATGGGGAATTGATCCAGTCTCTAGCCCCGTATGAGCGAGTATCAAAAGGTATTGCTTATGTTCCACAAGGGCGAGAAATTTTCCCTAGATTAACTGTTGAAGAAAATCTATTGATTGGTGCTGCATCACTTAAAGCGCCTAAAAAAGTGCCTGATTATATTTTTGATATTTTTCCAGTTCTTAAAGAGATGTCCTCTAGAAATGGTGGCGATTTATCTGGTGGTCAACAACAACAGTTAGCGATTGGTCGAGCTTTAATGAGTCAGCCTAAAATGATCATATTAGATGAGCCAACAGAGGGTATTCAGCCGAATATTATTCAACAAATTGGTACAACCTTGGTTAAGCTTGTTAAAGAGCAAGGGATTACAATATTGTTAATAGAACAATATTTGGACTTTATCAAAGAAGTTGCTGATAAGTATGTTGTTATGAGTAGAGGTGAAGTTGTCGCTCAAGGAGATGGCGCAAATATAGTCAGTGACGGTGTTGCTAATCTAGTTTCAGTTTAACAATGCTAGATCTACTAAATCATTGGTAGATATGAAAATTATTTTTAACGAACCTAATCAATTAACTTCAAGTCTTGAAGGTCCTAAAAAAAGTTGGCAAGCATCTTTGTTTTTAGATTTTGAAAAATCTTCCGTCAATAGTAAAACGATTCTTAGAAACAAAAGTCACTATGGTCCTTTGCTGGTTCAAAAAACTTTATACCCAGAGAATAATGATGTTTGTCATGCGGTCATTTTGCATCCACCTGCTGGGATAGCTGGTGGCGATCATTTAAATATTCAAATTCAACAAGCAAAAAATACACAAGTTGTCATTACAAATCCTGGCGCCACAAAGTGGTACAAAGCAAATGGATTGACGTCATCGCAATCTATTACTATTGCTCTGGAGGATGGTGCATACCTTGATTTTTTACCTCAAGAAAATATTTTCTTTGACGATACAAATGCGCGTACTTGTTTGAAGATGAATTTAACAAATGCATCTTCAATGATTGGTTGGGATATATCGCAGTTTGGAAGAGGGGTTTCTGGAGAGGTTTGGAAGAGTTCGAATTATCATTCAGAAATTCAATTCTATTTAAACGATCGCCTCATGTGGGTTGAAGATAATCAAATAACTTCCCCAGATTTTGATACTTCATCGCAATGTCTTCTTGATCAAAAACGTGTAATGGGTGTCATGTGGTTAAGTAGTCAAAATGCTAATCAAGAAGTCCTTGATGCAATTTCTGTGTCACTTCCTTGGACAGATCAATTACGTTGTGGTGCAACAAAAATCGAGTTATCCTCAGAATATGGGATTATTTTGATACGTGGAATATCTGATGAGGTAGAGTCTTTAAAAAATTGTTTTATTGATATTTGGCTTAGCCATCGATTCTCTATTTCAGGGATTGATGCAAAAGAGTTAAGATTGTGGAAAACTTAAATTCAAAAAGGTATATAAATGGAATTAACCCCACGAGAAAAAGATAAGTTATTAATTTTTACAGCTGCTTTAGTTGCTGAGAGGCGAAAAGCTAGAGGTCTTAAATTAAATTATCCTGAGGCTGTTGCTTTTATTTCAGCGGCTATTATGGAAGGTGCTAGGGATGGTAAGAGTGTTGCGGAATTGATGAGTTATGGAACAAGTATTCTCAAGGCTAGTGATGTCTTAGAAGGTATTCCTGAGATGATTCCAGAAATTCAAATAGAAGCGACTTTTCCAGATGGTACAAAATTAGTCACTGTTCATCAGCCAATTCAATAAAAGGAATTATTATGAAAAAATCTTTATTTTTGTTAGCAATTTTCTTTTCAACAAATGTATTTGCGCATCCAGGGCATACGGATACTTTTTTAAGTGCTGTGATGCATCCATTGTTAGGTTGGGATCATTTGTTAACTATGCTTATTGTTGGTGTTATGGCTAGTCTAATGTCAGGCAAGAGAGGTTTGTTGTTGCCGGTACTATTTGTTACCTTCTTTAGTATGTCTGCGCTGATTGCTATGCAATTTAATCTTAGTGAAGGCCAATTTTTAATTCTTGAACGCTTGTTGTTAATAGGAATGATTGCGCTACCTGTAGTTCATTTTCTGTTAAGAAGACTTCAACCATGGGTTATCTTTATTGCTATCGCTCTTATTGGGGGACTTCATGGGTTTACGCATGGTTTAGAGGTCAACGTATATTCAAATTATGCTTTATTAGGTTTGATTTTAAGTACAGCATTTATTCACTTTATTGGCTATGTTTCAGGAAGTTATTTTAAAAACAGATCCCAATGGTTATTAAAAGGCTTAACAGTTGGAACAGGTCTTTTAGGCTTTATTGGTCTAGCACAAACATTTTAGGGCTGAATATGCAACCAGGTGAAATTAGAGTTGTTGATGGTGAAATTGAGATCAATGTAGGTAGAAAAACTGTTAGTCTTGTTGTTTCTAATTCAGGCGATAGACCAATACAAGTAGGATCACATTTTCATTTCTATGAGGTGAATCAGGCTCTCATTTTTGATCGTGAACTTTCTAGAGGGTATCGTCTGAACATCTCATCTGGAACAGCAATTAGATTTGAACCAGGACAACAAAAGACAATTGAATTAGTTGAGTTGGCTGGAGATAAAACTGTTTATGGGTTCAATGGATTAGTCATGGGAAGACTTTAACTCAGTCTTTGTTGAATGTTCATTAAATCACTTTAATTTAATCCATAGGAAATCTTCATGGTAACAATATCAAGAAAAGCATATGCAGAAATGTTTGGACCAACAGTCGGGGATCAAATACGATTGGCCGATACTGATTTATGGGTTCATGTTGAAAAAGATTTAACCACCTATGGTGAAGAAGTTAAATTTGGTGGTGGCAAAGTGATTCGTGATGGTATGGGTCAAAGTCAAAGAATGAGTGCTGATTGTGTAGACACTGTCATCACAAATGCTGTGATTATTGATCACTGGGGCATCATTAAGGCTGATATTGGCATCAAAAATGGTTTTATCTCAGGAATTGGAAAAGCGGGTAACCCCGATATTCAATCTGCAGTCAATATTGTTATTGGACCGGGTACTGAAGTAATTGCTGGTGAGGGAATGATAGTCACTGCTGGTGGAATTGATTCGCATATACACTTTATTTGTCCCCAGCAAATTGATGATGCATTAATGAGCGGGGTAACAACCATGATTGGAGGAGGGACTGGGCCTGCAACCGGAACTTTTGCCACTACTTGTACTCCAGGTCCATGGCATATTCATAGCATGCTCAGTGCGGCTGAAGCATTTCCAATGAATTTAGGTTTTCTTGGAAAAGGAAATGCAAGCTTGCCTGGTCCTCTTGAAGAGCAAGTTACTGCTGGAGTCATGGGTTTAAAGCTCCACGAGGATTGGGGAACAACTCCTGCTGCGATTGACTGTTGTTTGTCTGTTGCTGACAAAATGGATATTCAAGTTGCAATTCATACAGATACCTTAAACGAGTCTGGGTTCGTTGAAGCAACGATTGCTGCTTTTAAAGATAGAACGATTCATACCTTCCATACAGAAGGTGCAGGTGGTGGTCATGCCCCAGATATTATTCGAGCAGCTGGTTTGCCGAATGTTTTACCATCATCAACGAATCCTACTATGCCCTTTACCGTCAATACTATTGATGAGCATTTAGACATGTTGATGGTATGTCACCATTTAGATCCTGCAATTGCTGAAGATATTGCATTTGCTGAGAGTAGAATTAGGCGTGAAACAATTGCTGCTGAAGATATTCTGCATGACTTAGGTGCTTTTTCAATGATGAGCTCAGATAGTCAAGCGATGGGTAGAGTTGGCGAAGTTATCATTAGAACTTGGCAAACAGCTCATAAGATGAAGGCTCAACGTGGAAGTTTGGAAGGCGATCATCAAACTGATAATGCTAGAGTAAAAAGATATATTGCAAAATACACCATCAATCCTGCGATAACGCATGGCATCTCTCATATTGTTGGTTCCATAGAAAAAGGAAAATTAGCTGATTTGGTGGTTTGGAAGCCTGCCTTTTTTGGTGTTAAGCCAAGCTTGATTTTAAAAGGCGGAATGATTGCTGCAGCAGCAATGGGCGATCCAAATGCTTCGATTCCAACACCGCAACCTGTTCACTATAGACCCATGTTTGGGGCATTCGGAGGTGGCTTAAAGACCTCTTTAACATTTGTTTCTCAAGCTGCTCTGGACAATCCAATGATTCAATCTTTGGGGCTTAAAAAGCGCTTGGAACCAGTTAGCTCCACTAGAAATATTAAAAAAGCAGACATGATTCATAATCATTGGCAACCTAAGATCTCAGTAGATCCACAAACATATGAAGTCTTGGCTGATGGTATGAGTCTTGTTTGTGAGCCTGCTAAGGTTTTGCCTATGGCGCAAAGATACTTTTTGTTTTGAAAATGCGTCAAATCAATAAAAATTTAGGTAAGACAAAAATTGCCAACGCATTATTAAGAAATATTGATTCTGTAAAACTACCTTTTTTACAGAGAAGCAAAAGTAGGCAATTAGCTATCTTAGAAAATGGTGAAGAGGTCACGATTATTCTTAATCGAGGAAGTGTGATGCGTGGCGGTGATATTTTGGTTGATGAGAATGGTAAATTTATCAAAGTTATTGCAGCTGATGAACAATTATTAAGAGTGACAGCCAAAAATACATTTGATTTAATTCGTGCTGCATATCACTTAGGTAACCGACATATTCCTATTGAAGTTCATGCAGACTATTTACAGCTTGAATTTGATCCAGTGTTAAGAGACATGTTAAATAATTTGGGTGTTATGGTGTCTGAAGAGTCACATCCATTCGAGCCTGAGCATGGTGCTTATGGTGGCGGACATAAACATGGACATGATCATACCTTTGCAGAAGATTATGCTATTGCTCAAAAAGTTTTTCATGAGCATGACCATAACCACAATCACAATCACAATCATGATCATGCTTCACATCAACATCACAAGTCTTAGCCTTTTCTAAACTTGTAAAAATATGAATGCATCTCAACTTTCAGCTTTATTACATCTTGCTTCACCTGCATTACCAATTGGGGGATTTAGTTACTCTCAGGGTTTGGAGGCAGCAGTTTTTCATGGCTTAATCCACGATGCTACTTCAGCTCAAACCTGGATCAAGGAACATTTAACAAATGTAGTGACCAAGGCAGAAGCGATCATTTGGCTTTATCAATTTGAAGCTTGGAATAAAGGTGATTTAGAAATTGTTTGTCACTGGAATGAATGGTTTTGGGCAAGTAGAGAGACTAATGAATTCAGAAAAGAAACCGAGCAAATGGGGTGGTCTTTATTGAAATTAATTAAAGATTTGGGTCTTGGTAAATCTGAAGACTTAGAAATGATACATTCATTAAAACCTATAACGCTTCCTTGTGTGCATGCTTATGTATGTAACTATCAAAAAATAGAGGCCATTGATGGGCTGCATGCTTACTTGTTTTCTTGGTTAGAAAATCAAGTAATGGCGGCGATTAAGATTATTCCTTTGGGCCAAGTAGCTGGCCAAAAAATATTAATTGAAATTAGTAAAACGATTTCGTCTCTTTTAAAAGATTTAGTTGAAAATTCGCAGTCGTCTCAATTTCAGTTAAATACTTTTTCTCCTCAGTTGAGTATTCTTTCTAGTAGACATGAAACTCAATATTCTCGATTATTTCGTTCATAAAAGATAACTATGCGTACAAAAAAACTTCCCCCATTAAGAATAGGCGTTGGTGGTCCTGTTGGTTCAGGCAAAACAACTTTACTTGAAATGCTTTGTAAGCAAATGAGTAAAGACTACGATATTGTGGCCATTACTAATGACATATATACCAAGGAGGACCAGCGATTACTCACTATTTCAGGAGCTCTTCCTGCAGAGCGTATTATGGGGGTAGAAACTGGTGGGTGTCCTCACACAGCTATTCGAGAGGATGCATCAATTAATCTTGAAGCTGTTGACCGTATGGTAGAAAAATTTCCTAACGTCGACATCATTTTCATCGAATCTGGTGGGGATAATTTAGCTGCTACTTTTAGTCCTGAGTTATCAGATTGGACTATTTATGTAATTGATGTAGCTGGTGGAGAAAAGATTCCAAGAAAGGGTGGTCCTGGAATTACGAAGTCAGATTTACTCGTCATTAATAAAATTGATCTAGCTCCTTTAGTAGGCGCAAATCTAGAAATAATGGAATCGGATACACTTCGGATGAGATCTGATAAACCCTATGTAATGACGAATTTAAAGACTTTAGAGGGTGTAAATCAAATCATTAGTATGATAGAGAAACATGGTTCTTTTTCGATTGAAAAATAATTTATAGCAAAACAAGCAATCAAATTTATGTTTTAGTTTGACTTGGTGCTCTACTATATTCATTATTTTCTATAACTAGACGATTAAGTAACTTCATGAAAGTTTTTTGATCATTGGCACTCAAGGGAGAAAGAATTCTTTCTTGAGCATTTAACATGAGTGGTGTTGCGCTGTGCAATATAGATTTGCCTTCTTCAGTCAGCACTAAAAGACGCACACGTCTATCAAATTCAGATGCATGTCGATCTACAAGACCCCTGAGTTCTAAGCGATCGATTACCCCGCCAGTTGTAGATGTATCTAATCCAATAATGTTGGCTAATGTTTTCTGATCAAGTTTAGGTTGTTGATAAATCGCTTGCAAAGCCGCAAATTGAATTGGTGTTAGTCCAAAAGGCTCCATTTCCAGCATAAAAATTCCAACAGCTATTTGATTTAAGCGGCGTATTAAGTGACCTGGAAGATTTTGTAGGTCTGTATTGATTTCTTGATTAATTTCTTTGGGCATATAAAAGCTTTTTTGGTTAAAACGAAGTTTTCCAATTATATGTCTATGCTCATAATAGCTATACAAATAATAAGTGTACTTATATTAGGTTTAAGAGAGTTCTCTCAGATTGGGAAATTTTTAGCTTAACGAAGGAGCAGGTAATGACCTAAAAAAATTACTTATCAGCAAAATATTGTATACTTTGTCTTACATAAATTTGTAATTATTTCTGTATATATGAGGCCTTTATTTTACTAATTCATATTATATATTTTAGAAAATAGATAGAAATATAATCGGGAAATAATAGATTGATAGATTCAATCAAAGTAAAAAATTATAAATAATTTTTGAGGGGCAATAGTGGAAAACGAACTGATTAAAGGGATAAGATTCGCCACTGAAAGTCTGTTCCCAATTATGTGCATCATAAGTTTGGTTTTTGCTTTTATATTGCACAAATTATTTTCGCAAATCAAAGATACCTCTATAGAAATTTGGGTCAGGGGCTGCTTTTGTTTTTCCTTTGGGATACCTTTCGTTGCTTTTAGAAATATAGCTCCAATCTATTTGGGATATATCATCGGCAACTTCTTGATTGCCTATTCTCATTATTTATGCTTAAAAAGTTGTGAGTATTTTCTTGATAGTAAATACGATAGAAAAAAAATACCTGAAGTAATTTGTCTTATTTATGGTTTAGGTTTTGTATTGTTTAAATATCTAAATCTAGAATCATATATGGCCTCATATGTAGGTGTATTCACAATGATTTTGCATAGTTGGATATTTTATAAAATGATTCAGCATAAACAATCATCTGGCAATTACATTTTAGGTTTGATTGGATGTTGTTATTTGTTTTCATCGCTCATTTGGGCCTTAAGGATATTCGTTGCAGATATTTATAACTTTGGAGAATCTGTAAATCCTGGATTTATAAATTGGTTCACACTTTTGATATTGACGCTCATCATTATGGTTAAAAATGTGTTTTATATTGCTATGCTTCAAGTAAGGACCAATGAAAATTTATATGGGGCAAAAGATATTATTAGACAAAGAGATAATCTCATCGACTCTTTGAACGACGAAAAATATAAGTATGAGATGGCTAGTGAAGCCAAAAGCCATTTTTTAGCGAATGTCTCTCACGAACTTCGAACCCCGCTTCATGGCTTGATTGGAATGTTATCTATTGTGATGAAATCTGATATTGCTATTGAAACTCATAAATCAATTGATAAAGCCATATATTCTGCTAAAGCTTTACTAACAATCTTGAACGATATATTAGATTTTGCAAAAATTGAATCTGGAATTATGACCATTGATAATTCTCATTTTATGCCCCAGCAATTATTCGATGACGTTAAAAATCTATTTGATATTGCAGCCAAAGACAAAGGCCTAGAACTAATCTTTGAAGTCGATCCAAAATTACCTAAGTTTTTGATTGGTGATTTTTATAAAATTCGTCAAGTTATATTTAATTTAGTAGGCAATTCAATCAAGTTTACGAATTCAGGTACTGTTAAAATTAAAGCTTGTGTTGACCATCAAGACAATCATTGGTACGGGATAACTATTTTTGTTATCGATTCAGGTATTGGAATCCCCGCAGAAAAAATTGATTATGTTTTGTTACCTTTTAATCAAGTTGATAATGCAAATACAAGAAGTTATCAAGGTGTTGGCTTAGGTTTGCCGATTTCTCAGAAGATACTATCAAACTTGGGATCTAATTTGGAGATTCAAAGTGAACATAATTCTGGTACAAAGGTTTGGTTTAAGTTATGTTTAAAAACTGATAGCCTACATTCAACATCAAACTCTCCAAAAAAAAATGAAGTTAAAAGCGCTATAGGCGCATTTAATGGCTCTAGGGCGATAATAGCTGAAGATAACCCTATCAATACTGAGGTACTAAGAAATTATCTAAATTATTTACATATTGATGCTCTATATGTAACAAATGGTAAAAAATGTCTTGAGCAAATGGAAAACAATCACTTTGATTTTGTTCTTATGGATATTCAAATGCCTGAACTAGATGGTTTGGAGACTACTAAAATAATTAGATCAAATCCAAAATATGAAGGCATCCCTATTATTGGCTTGAGTGCAAGCGCTGCTCAAAGTGACTATGCTATCGCTTTACAAAGCGGCATGAATGATTTTTTGGTTAAGCCATTTGATTTAGATACTTTTTGTAGTGTTTTAGAAAAACACTTAAGTTATAAAAGTAAAAATCCTTAATCTAAGGAGTCTTCTTTATAGATTCTAAAATCTCAAATTTAAATATATTTGGTTTAAGTTTGGATATTATTTTTGACTTAGGTCAAACAATAAAAAAAAACAGTAGCTAAGATGATCCTATATTTAAGGAGAATGCTATGTTTAAACATCTATTGGCACCAATTAGTGGGGATTCCATCACTAAGTCAGAATTAAATCAGGTAGTAAGTTTAGCAAGTAAAGATTCTGCCAAAATTACTTTGGTGTATGTGTCAGATCCTATAGGGCCTTATATGTATGCTGACAGTACCTCATCAATTGTTATTTCAGAGCAAGAACATCAAAAGGCATGTAATGAATTTGCAAAGAAATTATTTGATAAAGCTCGAGCTCAAATTCCAGCAGAAGTATTAATAGATACTGTTCATGTATTTCATCCCAATATTGCAGATGGAATTATTGACACTGCTAAGTCTGTGGGTGCTGATGTGATTTGTATGGTTTCTCATAAGCGCTCGGGTTTAAAGGGCCTATTTCTGAGAAGTGAATCACACGAAGTGATATTACATAGTCACTTGCCAGTATTGGTTTTGAATGCTTAATGCATAAACAAAGGCATATCTTTATTAGCTAATTGATATAGTTTTTTGAGATCAATTATTTTGATATGTCTTTGATTTACTTGAATGCACTTATTTTCAATAAATTTTGAAAGCGTGCGGCTAACTGTTTCAATTTTAATTCCTAGGTAACTTCCAATTTCTTCTCGACTCATGCTGAGATGTAACTCTAAAAAATTTTGCTCGCGCTCTTTTAGACGTTCAGCTAAATTTGTGAGAAAAAATGCTAGTTTTTGATCAGCATTTAGATGACCCAAAGTTAACAGATGCTTTTGATCTTGTGTAATTTCTCTACTTAAAATCTGGTGAAGGTGTTTTTGAAGAGTTGGAATTTCTTTAGCAAGATCTTCAAATCTATTAAAGTCCATAACACAAACTTCTGTATTTTCCAGAGCAGTGCAGTCAGATTCATATTGATTCTTACCGATACCATCTAATCCAATGATTTCACCAGGCAAGTGAAAATTGAGAATTTGTGCACAACCATCAGGAAGCGAGTATTCAGATTTAACGCTTCCATAACGAATGCTAAAAATTGAGTGAAAAGATTGACCTTGAGAATAGAGCATTTCTCCTTTTTCAAGTTTGATTTTTTTTTCAACTAATTGATCGATAAGCTCTGATTCTTTTGAAGATAGCCCCAAAGGGAGACAGTATCTACCCATCACACAATTTGAACATTGATGATGAGTTAGCTCCAATTTCATAATATCTTTCAAAAAATAGGAAAATACGATTAAAGTAAATTGCTTCTTAATAGGCAAATTATACAAAGAGAAAGAATAATCCTAAAAGTTCTATTTATTTGATTTATCGACGAAAAAAATTGATTAATCAATTTTTAGGAGACAAACAGTTATAATTAACGTATGTTTAAGAAAAACCGTTCAAATCTGACTTATTGGATCGCCATCATTGCGGTTTTAATGAACTTTTTTGCACCTTCGATTTCTCAAGCTGTTTCTTCAAATTTTTCAAAAAATTCTATTGATTTTGAGATTTGCTCTGCTACAGGTGGGAAGGTTTCACACCACGTGGTTTTTGAGAAATCAGGTAATGATTCGACTTCTGAAGATGGTCATTGTGCTTTTTGCACTTTGCAGACTTTTTATCTTCCGCCGATAAACAGTGAAAATTATCAGTTTAATCAACTTAGTTCATTTGCTTTTAATACGTATCTTTATAGAACTCCAAGTGTACCTATCTATTGGAGTTTAAGCTCTCCAAGAGCCCCTCCGTCTCAAGCCTAACTTTATTGAGAGTTTGATTATTAACCAATAATCAATATTTTTTATTTTCTATGAAGTTGATGCAGTGATGCATCACGTAAGGCTTATGTGTGAATTTCAAAAAAATATCATATTAATAATGTTGTTCTTCTGTTTGAGTTCTATAGGAATGGCTCAAGCAGACAAAAATAATCTTGAAAAAGACAACGAGCTTCGTTCTGATATAACGGAAATATTTGTTGAGGCGAGTAGATCAAATACGAAACTTGAGTCTATGCCCTTGTATACAACAATTATTACTCAAGAAGAAATAGAAAAAAATCCATCTTTAACCTTGGATCAATTATTAAGAAATATCAGTTCTGTGAATTTATCTGGGGCACCTTATTTTGTCTCCGATCCAACTGGAACAAGTCTTAAAATGCGCGGCTTAGCTAATGCTAAGGTGCTTGTTATGTTGGATGGCATTCCAATCCATGATCCTTTTTATTCAACAATACAGTGGTTTAAAGTGCCACTTTCATCTATCGAAAAAATTGAAGTTGTGCGCGGTGGTGGTTCGGCGCTCTGGGGTAATTTAGCCGTGGCTGGAGTGATCAATATTATCTCTAAACAACCCAGTGGTGATGGTGGGGAGATTAATGCCAGTTTAGGTAATATGAATTCCCAAAACTTTTATGTTGCTAAAAATATTCAAATTAGTGAAGACTTTAAGCTTCGACTATCTTTCGATTATATGAATACGGATGGCTATGTACCCACTCCAACATTTTTTAATGGTTTATATAAGTTAAGTGCTGGTCAAACGAGTAATTCTGATAATCAGGCAAATTTTAGAATTGATTCTATTTATAGGTTAAGTCAACAAACAACAGGATTTATTAAACTTGGGTATCACCAGCAAAATCAATTTATTAATAATGAGCTTGGTCAGAATCTTCAGCAAGCTTATGATCTCTCTGCTGGACTTCATAGTGATATATCTAATGTTAGTAATGTGGATGTAAAAGTTTGGTATCAATCTATCCTATTTAACAAAAATAATGCAACAGGTTGTTGGCCAGGCTCAAGTGCTTCTGGAGTTTATGTTCCTTCATCGCCAACAGATGGTAAATCTTGTCGAACAGCTTTTAATGTCGGAGTTGCACCATCTGATACTGCGCCTATTTATAAGTATGTAAGCCAAACTGACTATCAACCTTATACTGAGCTAGGTACTTCATTAGTCTACACAAATAAGAATTCGATAGGGGATAGTTCAATCGGGTTTGATTCAAGACGTATAAGTGCAAGTGATACACAATTTAACTACAATGCACCCAATATCAGTAATGGTCTAGTGATAAGTTCACCTATTTTAAATACGGCTATAACATCACATGCTACCCAACAATTTATAGGGCTTTTTTACCAGCAAAAATATAGACCAGTTGATGAATTTGAGGGTACTTTAGGCTTAAGAGTAGATTCTTGGAAGAATTCAAATGCAGATATTTCTATTAATAATGTTTTAAATTCCCAAGAAGATAAAACAACATATAGTTTTAATCCAAGTTTGTCATTTAAATATTTTTTGAATGATGATTTTTCTCTAAGATCTTCTATTTATAAAGGTTTTAGAGCACCTGGAATGAATAATATGTATAGAAGTTTTGGAAGTACCTCAGGGAATTCAACCCCTTCTATTTCAAATCCAGATTTACAGCCAGAGAATTTATATGGATGGGAGATTGGATCTGATTATCAGTCGAATTTGTTTGATGTACATCTCACTTATTACAGCTTGTATGTACAAAATATGAACTATTCTATGGCATTATCTAGTTCTTCAACTGGGGTAGCTGCAGGATATTACAACAGCATTAAGAGTCTCTATGGTATTTCTGCCAGCTCTTTTAATTATTACCTTGACCAGTTTGATTCAAGATCTAATGGTATTGAATTAGGAAGCAAATGGTATATCAATAATGATATAAAAATTCTTGCAAGTTATACATACACCAATGCTTACTTAACCAATACTATTGATCCAGCTAAAAATCCAGCATTTCAACAGTTGGGTGGTGTATCACCCAATGTAGGGATATTGGGTGTTGATTGGAATATTTCCTCCAAACTTAAAACCTATTGGCAAGCCCGTGCAGTTAGCCAAGCATATCTTGACACAGCACAGACTATTCAAATGCCAGGCTATGTAACTGTTGATTTTAGTCTTGCATATGAAGCAGATCCTAAGACAACATTAACTGTTAATGGGCTCAATGTTTTTAATCAAACCTACTTTACGGATGGTGGATCTTCTTCCACAACACCAATCATAGGTATTCCTAGATTGGTGATGATGGGATTGAGATATAAATTTTAGAAAGATGATGAATCATAACAATGACTAAGATAAAAACAATATTTACAAAATGTATCCTGATTTTTTTTATAACAGGGTCATATCATTTATCTCAAGCCCAAGATCATGATCACATGCATGCTTCCCCAGTTCAATCAAATGTCTGCAATAGTCAGGCATTAGAGTGTGCAAATGCTGCAACGCCTTTTATAACAAATGATGATCAACTCTGGGTAACATGGACAGCTGGCGGTGCGGTCTCTGTAGCAAAGTCAAAAGATTTAGGTAAAACATTCGAGTCACAATTTATATTGTCAGAACATGGCAAATCTCTTGATACAGGTGGGGATGCTAGGCCACAAATTATTGTTGATCAAAATGGTCGAATCGTCATTACTTATGCATTTTTTAAAGATAATCGTTGGAATGCACAAATTAATTCAACTGTTTCAAGGGATGGTGGGGTCACTTTTTCTAAGCCCAAAAGCATTGTGCAGGATGATACTAGTCAACGATTTCCAGTGATGCTACTTCAGCAAGAAAATTCAATTTTTATGAGTTGGATTGACAAAAGATTGATCGCCTTAGCCAATAAAAATGGTAATAAAAAATTAGGTGGTGCAGTAGCTTACGGTTGGTTAGATCAGGATGGGAAAATTGCTAGTAAAGAGTTTATCGCTAATCCAGACTCTTGTGAATGTTGCCGAATTGGAGTATCACTTACAAAGGATCACTTACCAGCTATTGTATATAGAGGAATATTAACTAATGGTATTCGGGATCATGTCATGCAAGTTATTCAAAAAAATGGTTTACCTGGGAAGATTCATGTAGTTGCAAATGATGCTTGGAAAACAGATACTTGTCCCCATCATGGTCCTAGTATGACCATCTCACAAAATGATACTGTTCATGTTGCTTGGTATACGCAAGGGGCAAATAGAAATGGTGTTTTTTATGCTAAATCAATCAATCAAGGTATTACATTTTCTGAGCCTATGCGGATTGGTAATGAATCTGCAAATGTAGGTAGACCATATTTACTTTCTAGAGGGACAAAGGTTTTTTTGGTTTGGAAAGAGTTTGACGGAAAATCGTCAACAGTCTACTTACAGATTTCAAATGATGATGGACAACATTGGTCTGAGAAAAAAATTGTCTCACAGACTTCTGGATATTCTGATCATCCTATTCTGGTGAAGTCTCAAAAGAGAGTATATCTATCATGGTTGACACGTTTAGACGGTTACCAATTAATTGATTTGGAGTAATGATGAAAATTTTTATAAATATTTTGATTTGTTTTAATTTCTTATTTGCTAGTAATATCAATGCAAAAGAGATGTTATCTGCATATCATGCTGGAGATTGGAAAAAGATTAGTCAACAGTATTCTAATCAGCCTGTTGTCATTCATTTTTGGGGGGTGTCTTGTGCACCATGTATAAAAGAATTACCTCAATGGGGCAAATTTTTA
>Ga0214170_1000088_pt1 | contig 38564 bp, 30 predicted proteins | sample TroBogEpilimnion_2_FD_153008 | JGI IMG/M metagenome (GOLD analysis project Ga0214170, IMG submission 153008) | Freshwater microbial communities from Trout Bog Lake, WI - 27JUN2007 epilimnion | ecosystem: Environmental > Aquatic > Freshwater > Lake > Epilimnion/Euphotic zone | place: Trout Bog... | reverse complement strand
CCGCATTTCAATTTCCGCCAGGCTATAAATTTTGGCATTAACCTTTTTAGGAAGATGACTCCAGAACAGAAATTAAAATTAGCCAAAAAAGGAGAAGATGCTGTAGAAGAATACATCTACAACATGGCTGTTAAGCACAATATGTTAATAGATTATGACGCAGATGATGATGCCAATCGACACAAATTTGCAGAAGAAGATATTGCAGAATGCCAAGGATACTTACCTGAAATATTCCACGATCCTGCTATCGACAGTTGGGTAATGGTATTAACAGACGGCAAGCCTATCCCTGAACCCCGCAAACGTAAACCAAAAGATTTAGGTCCTTTTACTGTTAAAATTAATCAAATAGCTGATACTCACGACGAGAACGGTAGAGTTGTAGGCAGCGGATTGAGTAATCGAACTTGGAAACCAGTAAAACAATTCCAGACTAGACCTGAAGCAGAAGCCTACGCAAAACATCTAATTGCCAAATACCCAACGCATTATATTGGTGTTACTAATGGAGCCGATACTCATAACTTAAATGTTACTTATATACATAGCCCACCTGATACACGAAACTAAAGTTGGTCTAACGTCTTAAGACTACTGGCAGGCATACTCCAAACTTTACGACTTTCTACACCTTTGGCCTGGGCAAATTTCTTAGCATCACAATTACTACACACGTGATATACGTTATTGTTTAATCTTTTTGGATCCATCGATCCTTTATCTCGAGTAAACACTTCTGTACAACAGTCACATCTAAATACCAATACTTGTTTTTCACGCACATAGGTGTGTGTTTTGCCGCGGTTACTGCTACGCACATAGTGGTTTTGTCTAAGTTCTGTTCTGATATACATAACTGTATTTACATTAAGGTTATAAAAGGCTTTGATAAATATTACAAAGAGGCAATTATGATCACTATTTCCGAGTCTGCAAAGACAAAAATCAAGGATATTTTACTTGAAGAAAACAATCCTAAAGTAGCATTACGTACCTTTGTACAAGGTGGAGGATGCAGTGGATTCAGTTATGGCTTTACACTCGACGAAGAAATCAACGAAGATGACTTTGAAATCCCCCTAGATAATTACAAAATACTTGTAGATAGTATGAGTATGCAATATCTTACAGGTGCTGAAATAGATTATAAAGAAGAATTAATGGGCAGTAGTTTTGTAATAAAGAATCCTAATGCAACAACAACATGCGGCTGCGGTAGCAGTTTCGGAGTTTAATAAATGACACAACAAATTATCAATACAGGTATACAGGGTAACGACGGTACTGGTGACAGTATTCGCGATTCGTTTAATAAAGTTAATAACAACTTCAGTGAACTTTATGCTGTATTTGGATTAGGTGGAAAACTTTCAATTACCGGGCTAGGTGATTGGCCAATTGGTTCTAATAATGCTCCTCTTCCTTATTCTAGTAATCAACTTATTACTACTAATGCTACAGGAACAAGCCTATATCCAAGAACTTTAACCAACAGCGATGGTAATATAACTATCACATTTAGCAACAATGCTATTGATTTTAAAACTACAGCTTCAAAACTAATTAATGATGCTAGTCCTACACTAATTCAAAATATTAACGGACAGAATACTTATACCATCGGTAATATTGTTGATCCTAGTCCATCATTAGTAACTGCATTTAACTCGATATATGCCGGTTCTCCTACTTCACTAGGACGTTTACCTGTTACAGTCAAGTATGCTTCTCAGCATTTTGTAGCCGGTACAGGTAGTAATTTTTCAAATATTAACTCAGTAACCGGTGAGTCAACTAATATTACAACTGCTCCTAACGCAGGAACATATACTGTTACCGCGGCTATCAAATCACGTCCACAACCATTAAGTCCACAAATATTGTTAGCTGATGGTGTTACTCCAGAACCTGATTATAACCCATCTCTTACTAGCAATTATCTAGCTACCGAAGTAATGCAACGTAAGGATACTGTATATCGCGGCGGCGATACAATGACTGGTGCCCTTACACTTAGCGATCATCCAGCACCGTTATCAGGATTTGGCACTCCTAAATCTAGTGCAGATTTGCAAGCGGCTACAAAATATTATGTTGATAACAATACGTTTTACAGCTCAGTTAATTTATATGTAGCAACAACAGGCGATGATAATCAAACATTAACTCCAGTTGGTCGTCAGGGTCGTGCCTGGCAGTATGCTTATAAAACTATCAGTGCGGCATGTTTGCAAGCAGATAGTTTAATTTCTCTAAGTCAATTAGAGCCAGGGCCATATCGTCAAACAATTACCTATACACAAAATGCTGTACAAACTCAGTCTATTGTTACTTCTAGTCCAAGTCTAGGTCTAACAGGAAACAATGGAAACTCAACTTATACTCAAGCACAGTCAATTCTTGAAAGTAACAAAACGTTTATTCAAACAGAAACGATTGCATACATTAATCAAAAGTATGTTCAGCAATTTTCTAACACTGGATTTTATACCATACTATCTAATCTAGTCCAAGGTATCGGTTACGATATTATCTTAGGAACTAACTTTAATAGTATAACTTATACAACTAGTTTGTTTAACTCATCATTGACAAATCAAAGTATTGTTAGTAATCAATTAGCTCAAGTAACTGATGCTATTAATCAAATACAAAATCAGATTGCCACATATTCATATTCAAGTGGTAACGGTGGATTATTACAACAATATATCCAACAAGTTGTTACAGCATTACAGTATGATCTATTATTAGGTTCAAATTTCCAAACCACTATGGCTGGTCTAAATTTTAGCCACTATGGTACAGGTCTTACAACAACAGAAATAGTGTGGGCATTGAATCAAGGTGTTTCACCAACAGCCAGTCTTGAAAATATTATATTAGGTGCTATTGGTACAAGCAATGGACAAAAGGCATTGCTTGATCCGTATTTTAATAATTTAATTAGCATTATACAAACAGGTGTTGCGGCAACACCAACATTCCCGTCAACTAGTTCAACAAGCATAGAACAAACCGATGCTAAGACTTTATTATTGAATAATATTTCTTTCATGCAGGCAGAAATTGTAGCTTACTTAACTAGTAAGTATCCTACAGTTGCTTACAATAAAACTACTTGCCAACGAGATGTAAAATATATTGTATGGGCATTAGTCTATGATTTAATCTACGGTGGAAATAGTCAAAGTGCTTATGCAGGATTACAGTACTGGGGTGCTAGCTATAATGTTAATACATTCCAGGATCAAGAAAAATCAGCCACAGTCGCTGCCGTAATTTATTTAAAAACACTAGCGCAGAACGTAATAACTAATACTGCACTAGGTACTAACGGAACAGTTTTATATCAAACTACTGTACCACAGTATACTAACCAAACATTGAATCATGTAGTATCTGGAGATACATTAAGCAATGGTATTATTGCTAACATCACTACAATACAGACAATTCTTAGTAGCAGTAGCGAAAGTGTTGCACTAGCATCTTATAGTCCACAATCGCCAACCACACCATCTACTGGTACAATTTACGGTTATATTGTTAACTTTAATGCATCTGGTTGGGCAACAACTGTTGACAACAACATTCAAACTCATTATCAAATTATTAAGAGTTCTGGATTTAACGGCAAAGTTAGTGCCTTGTTTAACAATATCAATCAGATATTAACCTATGGTGCTCCTACAAGTTCATTGTCCGGTACTGCAACTATATCAATTACTAATGCTAGTTCTGTAAACGGATTTACAACTAATAACACTTACAATTTATTTGTAGGACAGCAAATTACTTTTGCAAGCACATGGGGTGGAAGTGTTAACATTGCCGGAACTGCTAATTCAGTTTATTACATATACTCTATAAATTCGTCAAACAACACTTTCCAAGTTAGTACAACTGATCCGAACCTAAGTGGTACAGTGGCTGTTTCAGTAGTGAACACAACTGGAACTAGCACCGCAACAGTATATACTCGTCCAACGCCATACATGCCAAGTGCTAATCCAATAAATTATGGAGCGGCAGTAGCAGGTATTTTAGCAAACTTACAATTCCTTGCCGACGATGCTTATTGGTTTGCACAAAATAATCACCCAGGGTTTGGCGGCGGCGCCAACGGTGCAACAGTATTCAAACAAAACATTATCTATCTAGCTGAAGCTATCGCATACGATTTAGCAACTACAACTGCTGGCAATTCTGGAAATAACTCTGCTACAGTTTATGCTACTAATCAGATCATGCTAAACTTTACATCAGGTAGTTCTGAAAATTTAATTTGGTATGGCGGAACTCTTACTGTTATTGGCCATTTGCTCGATAGTATAACCAAGGTATCTGAGAACTCGACTGTTACTCCACAGTCCGGAGCTACTATTGCTCAAACACGCAGTTCAAGTTTCGATAGTGCACACGCATTTGCTTCCGGTGCTATCACTACATTGTTCACGAGCACTATTGAACCAATCATGAGTGGAACTACAGTTAGTCCAGTATATCCAATTCTATCTAGCTATTCTACTAATCAAGCGCAGTTATACCTTGACACACAAATTGTCATCGGACAATCGGCTACTATTGCCAACAACATATTAGCCTATATGGCCGGCAAATATACAGGTGGCTTTAACTATAATCAATCTACTTGTTTTAGAGATGTAGGATACATTGTTGATGCAATGGTTATTGACTTGTTGACTGGTGGTACATATCAATCAATCAATGCAGGTAAGAGCTATTTTAAAAATGCTTCAGGTTCTACTATTGCTATTGGAACACAGTATACAGAAACATTTGATGGTTTAAAACAAGCACAAATTATTGCTACACAAGTTTTAAATCAAGTATCGGCATTAAGATATCAAAGTCAAGTTTTACAGTATCCATCGTCATTTAGTTCTGTACTAGGGCCAGCAAGCGGTGCAGTTAGTACATTCAATACCAACTACACTACAATGTTGAGTATTATACAAAATGGTATTAACTTTGCTCCTACTCCAAGTTTTGGTTCAGGACTATGGACTATACAATTTGCTAACGGTGGACGCGGTTATGTTGATCAAGGAACACCGGGTGATGTACACATTTTACCTGGACAAATTCTAATCGGTAATACTAGCGGAGCTCAAGGTGTTATTGTTAGTTACTCACAGGGTACAACTAATAGTTACGATACTATCGTACTACAATTAACACAACCTGGATTCTTCCTTCAAAATGAAACATTAGATTTTGGAGCAACTACTAACAATTTACAAATAGCTATTAATGTTGAAAGTGGAATCTACTATGAAGACTTCCCAATTAAATTACCGCCTAACTGTACTATCCAGGGTGATGATTTCCGTAGAACTATAGTTCGTCCAGCTAATCGTATTAGTCAAAGTCCTTGGATCAATACATTCTTCTATCGTGATGTAGTTATAGATAATTTATTAACTGGACAAATTAATTTCCCAAGTCTAGGACGAGGCGGTATTGACTATGCTGTTGCGGCCAATACTACCCTAACACTAAGTTCAACTAGTGGTAATATAACCGGTACACTAGGATCAGGTACTGCACCAGCAAGCTGGGTTGGTCTAATCCTAACAGATGCTATTGCATTGTTCACTGGTTATATCAGCGGCAATACTTTAACTATTTCTAGTGTTACTTCTGGAACTATTTCAGGAGCAAACAATGGATTTAGTGCTACATATAGTTCGCCCAACTTTGTAGGACAATCTATTACTGGGCCTGGTATTCCAGCCGGTACTTATGTTACCGGAACAACTTACGCTAGTTCTAGTTCAACTGTGGCATCAGGTGTAAATTCACAGTGGATATTGAATAATTCGCTAACTGTTGGATCTAGTGGTAGCCCTGTTAATATGATTGCTAACACAGGTCTTGCTCAAATTACCAATGTCAGCGGAAATATTTTCTATGCCACAGTGTTACAAGGATATCCATTCTTCTCAGCTGAATCAAATCCTACAGCAATAGCATCAGGTTACTGGCACTTGTTTGGAGCATTGCCATATGGTTATCATTATCTAACTGATCCACAAAACGTTTATTCGACCCCATTGAATAACAAACTAATTGACATGTTCTTAGTAAATGATGCTACACGTATCAGATTAATTTCAGGACAGGGACATGGCGGCTTCATGATGGTTTTAGATCCAACTGGACAAATTAAAGCCAAGTCGCCATATGCTCAAGAATCTGGTTGTTTCTCTGGTAGTACTAATCAGCCACGTTTTGCAGGCGGACAATTTATTGACGGATTTACTGGAAGACTGTTAGGTAACATTACAAATGTTAATGCACTAAATGGTGTTGCAGGATTAAGTTTAACATTTACCGGGTCACAAAATACAGGTCTAGATGTTCGTGCTCCTCAAGTTCCAGCATCATTCTTTATTCAAGGTAATCGTTATCAAATTAACGAAGTTCTATCTTATACTCAAGCAGTTCCGCAAGTAACTGCTAGTTATGTATCAGGTGGTGCTAGTGGAGCATCTAGTGTAGTATTAAGTTCAAACACAGGCATTGTGAGCGGTATGTTAGTCAGCGGAACTGGTGTTCCGGCTTATACTTATGTTAGCCCGCTGTGGAATGGTACAACAACTATTCTGTTAACTGCGGCATTAAATGCACAGGCAGCAGGTTCATACACATTCTCATTACCACAGACAACATTGATTTTAGATGCGTCAACTCCTTATAACACTATCGGAGCATTTGGAAATAGTTATACAGGTTTAACTACTACACTAGGTTCTGTTATCGATGCAGTAACTTATGACTTGGCATTAGGTACAAACTATCAAAGTATTAAAACAGGTTTAACATTAATCCAACCTCAAAACTTACCTAGTGGACTAGCCCTTTCATTAACCAGTCAAGGTATTACATATTCTGGTACAACTATTGCCGCATTGGGCAATGTGTCTGGTACTGCTACTATCAATACTAATCTAGGTATTGTAAGCAATATTCTTAATAACGGACTAAGTGCAGTTCCTCCTATTTCTTGGGCAACATCTACTAGCACTTATACTGCAACTAATCAAATAGCTGTAAAGAATATTCTGCAGATTAATAAAGCATTTATACAAGCAGAAATTACAGCGTGGATTTCAAATACATTCAGTATCAGTTCTAACGCGGCTTATAGTGCTATCAAGAGTCAACGAGACCTTGGTTACATTATCGATGCATTAACTTACGATATACTTTATAATAACTCAGCATCAAACAGCAATAGCATGATTTATGATATCGCTCAAAGTTATTATTCTGCTGGTACTAGCACATTACAAATCACTATTGGTACTAACACAGTTAGTGTACAGGCTATATGTCTAGCATCATATGTAAGACTTAATCAGATTTTACAATCAATTATTATTAACCAAGCTATTACTCCAACAGCAGGTAATAATTTAGTGCAGGATCGTACAACCTACACTTACACAACTGGATCACTTCCAACTGCTGAGCAAACTAAAATTGCTGGATTGATGAGTTACTTAGTTGACTATGTTAGTGACGGATCATTTAACTACTCAGCTATTGCAACTGTAACAAACAACAGTGCAGTATTAAACAATGTATCTTGGGTTCCAGGACTTACTGTTGGTGCAACTGTTAGTGGTACAGGAGTATCAGGAACTATTAGTGCATTAACTGGTCCAGCTATTACTATTACAGCAGGTACAGCTAATAGCAATATTGCAACACTTACCTATGCCACCCAAACATCTGTGCCGTTCATAGTAGGCGGTACATTGACTGTTGCTAACATGACTCCAAGTGCCTATAATGTGACAGGTGCTACTGTTTTATCAGCAACAACTACACAAGTTACCTATGCAATAGCTAGCACACCTTCTAATGCATCAGTGTTTGGCACTGCAACTAGTTTGTATACTGCTAACTTGGGTGGTCCAATTACGCTAAGTGCTGTTGCTACAGCGACTTCGACAACAACAAATGGCAGTAACATCGATGGTACTGTAATTACATTTGCCAGCACCAATCTAACTAATAACTACCCGCTTGGAAGATATTCCCCATATGTAAGTTCAGCAGACTTTACACGTATTGAAAGTAATAAAACTGCAATGATTGGTACATATAGTTCTACATCTTTTGTCGGTTACCTTAATGGAACAACATTAAATGTTTCTAGTGTAAACAGTGGAACTATTACAGTCGGTATGACTATTGCCGGAAACGGCGTTGCTTCTGGAACTATAATAACTGCCGCTGGTACAGGTAGTGGATCTAGCGGCAGTAGTACTTGGACGATTAGTCCTTCTCAAGTTGTAGGTAACGGTAGCAGTACCTTTACAATAACTGGTTCAGTTGCTACAGGTATACTAAATTATATCAACAATGGTGGTTCGTTGACAGTGCCAATTGAAATGGGCGGCAATCGTTCTATGTTGGCAAATGACTATACACAAGTTAACGATTTAGGCTACGGTGTACTTGCAACTAACAACGGTTTAACTGAGCAAGTTTCAACATTTACCTACTACAATCATACTGCGTATTGGGCATTAAACGGCGGACAGATTCGATCAGTTGCTGGTTCAAACTCAAATGGTGATTATGGTCTACGTTCAACAGGATATGATTTAACACAAATACCAAACGTTGTAACTATAACTAACAATCAAGTTCAGACTGCTAAGATTTATAAACAAGGATCAACAGCAAGTTATATGGTGCCAACTGCGGCTACACCTGCGCTAAGTGTTTGGATTATTGGTTATCAATACACACCGTTTAACAATTCAGAATTAGAAATTGATCATACTCTAGCAGGTGGTGGTATCAGTCGATATTCAGTTGCCAACGTACAACATGCTGGTATTAATATCAATGGACAAGACGTACTACAATTAAGTTTTAGTACAGCAGGTACTGGAGGTACAAGTACAAGCGGATTACAATATCCATTGTATGACGGACAAATTGTAACTATCCGTGTATTACAAAACCAAAAAGTTAATAATGTTGCTACTGTACATCCAACTCGTCCAAGTACTAGTTTCCAATATTCAAATAATTTGTCTAGTGTTTATAGAGTTATTACTTATAACCTAGTTGAATCAACAGGTGAAAGTCTTGTACAATTAACTCAGGCTGCCACAGCTACTTTCTTAAGTCCTACTAGCAATGCAGTCAGTAGTGCTGTTATACAAGTAGTACTCGTAAGCGGAACTATTGCGGCAGGACAGATCATTTCAAGTAAATCGATTAGCGGTGGATTGACAGTTTATAGTGTTTCACAAATTGGTAGTTCTACAACTTATGCTGTAACACTTGCTGGTCCTAACGGTGTTGGTGTTGGAACTCCTCCAACACAGCCTACAGTCGGTGAAGCAATAACTTTTTCAAATGTACAACAAACTACAGCAATTATTCAAGCTGACTCATCGTTTAATTACACTCAGTTAGCTACAGATCCACAAAGTATTACTACTCCTGATCCTACAGCATATCTAACAGGTTATGCCAGCGGTTCTGTAGTAAGCGGAAGTACTGCTAGTTATACTCTAACTGTTAATAGTGTAACTGGCACTATCACTACAGGAATGTATGTAGGCGGTTTAGGTTTTTATCAAACAGGTGCATACGTTTCAGCCGCTAGTTATAATAGCGGTACTGGTGTTTGGACGTTGACACTATCTGCATATCCAACTATAACTCCTACAGGTTTTATTTACTTTGCTATTAAAACGCTAGGTGCTCAAGTTACTGATAATAAGATAGCAGTTACTCCATTGGCGCAATCGAATGCTATATCACAAATCCAAACAGGTACTTACATAACTTCTTGGAACGGTCGTGTACATATTATTAAAAATTATGTGCCTGCTGTAAGTGTAGCCACTGCAAGTTATGTCAGCGGTGGTACACAAGGTACTCCTACACTAACAGTTAATCAAGCAACTGGTACTATTAATGCAAGCGTTCCAGCATTGAATCAATATGTATATGTTCAAGGAACAGGTTATACTGGTAGTCCTATCTATGTTTCAGCAGTAAGTGGTCCTGATGGCAGTGGAAATTATACTATTACACTAGCTGGTGCTACATTGCCAGTTAGCGTGTCAGCAACAACATTAACATTTGGTACTGCACAACAAGCATATATTATCCTTGATCCAAATCCAGTGTATAACGTAGCAGGTACAAACAGTGCCGCATACGCTTTAACTTTTGCTAACTCTCAATATAGTGTTAATACTACCAGCTACGAATATGTTACATACAATGTAGCAAGTACTCAAACTTATACCAATACTACACCAGTATTACCGCCAGTTGATAGTTACATTACTATCAGCGGACAGGCAACTACAGGGTACAATGGTACATATCAAGTTGTTGGAAATACTAACCAATCAGTTATTACTGTAGGAAGTACCACTGGTATACAAGTTGGTATGATTTTATCATCTAGTACTGCTGGTGCAATAATTCCTCCTAACTGTCTTGTTCAACCAAACGCGGCTGGACTAAGTTCAACAACACAATTTACAGTAAGTCCTGCTGTTTGGTTACCGCCAAACGCACAAATTACTGCTACATTCCCGTTAACTGTAATAGCTGTTACACTGGTTCAAAGTACAGGCACAGGATATTCAACTGCACCGTCATTGATTTTTACTAATCCTAATGGTTTTACCGGTATTACAGCACAAGCATATTGTACTGTAGATCCAAATACACAAACTATTAATAGTGTTGTTTTAGTCACAGGTGGTTATGGTTATGCTACTGCACCTACTGTAACAGCAAGTACAGGTAATGCAAGATTTACAGTTACTATGTCAACTGTTACTCCATATAGCGCAACACTATCTGGTCAACCTTTTGTAAACACAACACAAATTACAGTAGGTTATCCAAGTGCAGTTACTGAAGTTAATAATGCTACAGTCATCGGTGGCGGTACAGCTGGACAAGTAACAGGTGTTTCAGGAAACTATGTTACTATTTCAAGCACAGCTAACTTAATTGTTGGTAATCAAATCTTGTTTACATTACCAACATCTGCTAGTTCGCAAGTTGGTAACATTGTTGCTGGAGTTCCTGCAACAAGTACAGCGGCAGCTACAGTTGGTACTACATACTATATTCAAAGTATATACAGTGCCACACAGTTTACTATCAGTACTTCACAGTTTGGTAGTGCGTTTGCAGTGGGTACTGCATCTGGCACATTGAATTGGGTGTCTAGTAACTTCAATTTTGGAGGTAGCAATACTTATATAGGCAATGCAATTAGTGCCGCCAGTGTATCAGGTTCAGCTGGTAATCCATACAGCGTTACATTTACAGTAGCTTCGATAAATGTAACCAATGGAGCATACTATCGTGTTTACAACAGTACTAATCCGTTATACAACGGAACATGGCCATGTTCTAGTGCTACACTGACAGGACAAACAAGCATTACGTTAACCTACCCAGGTAATCCTGGAACCTTTACTGGTACAGCGTACATGGCTCCAGAGATTACTACAAGTAGTAGTTCAGTATTAGGTATAAGCAAACCATTTAGTACTGGAACAACTTCTGCGTTGAAAGTAGGATATCCTGCTAATTCGACAGGACAAATTATTGTTAACATTAGTACTTGCCGTGCTACAGGACATGATTTCTTGTTAATCGGTACTGGCGGTTATAACACCAGTAACTATCCAAATACAATTTTTGGATCACCTGCTATTCCTGCTAAACCAGCTAACCAAGTGTTTGAAGAAACTGTAGGTCGAGTATTCTATGCATCAACAGACGAAAATGGTATCTTCCGTGTTGGTAAGTATTTTACTGTTGACCAAGGTACTGGCACTGTTACATTCTCAGCTTCGATTGCATTGAGTAACTTGACAGGTTTAGGATTTAAACAAGGTGTTACTGTTACTAAATTCTCAAACGATGCTTCGATGTCAGACTACTCTGACTTTGTTGTACCGACACAAACTGCGGTTATTGGATACATTGATGATCGTTTAGGATTAACAAGAACAGGTTCAGCAACAACAGCCAGCAACTTGATTGGTTACGGTTATTTAAGTTTAGGTGGACAGTTAGCCATGAAGGGCAACCTAAACATGGGTAACACTAATAGAATTATTAATCTAGGTACACCAAGTAGTGCAACTGATGCGGCAACTAAAGCCTATGTAGATGCTACTGGATTCTTAGCAGGTTTAGAAGATGTTCAAATTACTACACCTAGCCCGGGCAATATTTTAACATATGATACTACTACCGGTACAGCTACAGCTACTGCCGCAAGTACAAATTATATTAGTGTTAGTACAACAACATATTTGCAAGCAGGCGATACTATTGTGTTTACATGGGTCAGCGGCACTGGATTGTCAGCTGGCGGATTAACATCAGGTACAACATATTATATCACTGGTACACCTACCACTGCATATCCTAATACAACATCAGCAGGAACTATTACTGTTAGTACAAGTTTAAAAGGTAGTAATGTAACTCTTACTCAAGCAAATGCTGGAAGTACTGTAACATTTGTATCAAGTCGTTGGAAAAATATCAGTATACCTCAAGGATCTAATCCTGTAGTTAGTGTTCAGGGAACTACAGGTGATGGTATTAATACTGCGACATTGACTTATTACGCTTCAACAAATCAGTTTGTTGCAGGACAAACAGTTATTGTCAATGGCGTTGTTCCTACAGGATACAACGGTATTTGGACTGTACTTACAAGTTCATTTAATACAGGTACTGGAAACATAACAATCGGTGGTTCGGGTAATCCAATTACTACTTCAGGTACAATGACAAGCCCAGTAGGTGTTGGTACTATTATCGGTAATAGCAGTAATTGGACTTATAACTCACTGTCAACATCGTTTACTAATATTATTAATTCAAACAGTATTGTTGATAGTATGGTTAATAGTTATGCGGCTATACAACAAAGTAAATTGTTAATGCAATATGCTACTGCTAGTACTTCAACTGCCCCAACAGGCTACACACAAAGTACAACAGGATTGGCACAGTTTAATAGTAATGTATTCACATCAACCTTTGGATGGATTGACTTAGTAACTGCTAGTTCAAGTTCTACAGGTATCCAACCAAGTAAATTAACGTATCAAACTCAAGGTACAGTAATAGGTTTCTTAGGAAATACAGATGGTACTACTGCTTCTGCCACAAGTCCATTAAATACTCTTACCCTTACAGATGTTGTCAAATACGGTAATGGTATTACTAATGACAGATTTACTGGCGGATCCGTAACTACTGGTATCATGTATATGGGCAGTACCAGTGCTGGTAATAGTGGTAAGGATTATAAGATTGGCGGCACATCTCTTACTGGATTCCATAATAGCTATAGTTTGATAGCTGTTAATACTGCACATGGTACTGCTACAGTTCCACAGTCAGATGCAACTACTGGTTTCATCGATGTAACAGGTTTACAAATAAGTGGTGCTAATGCTATTGCTTATAACTCAGGTTCAAGCTCTTACGTTTATACTACACCAAGTGGGCTAACTTGGGCAACTGTAAGTGGATCAAGTACTGGAACTGTTGTTATCGGAACTAATTCTAATGTCACAATTGGTAGCTCGGCCAGCACTGATGTTAGCGGCGGTAATTTGTTTGTCAACTATATCTATGCCGGTGGTTATACTGCAACTCCTGGAACAGGTGGTAGTTCAACATTATACGGACAGTTTAGACTTGGCGGAGCATCAACTTTCACAGCAACTTACTCAGCTGACTTAGCTGAGTATTATGAAGGCGATGCAGAGTACGAAGTCGGTACTGTAGTAGTGTTCGGTGGTGACAAAGAAGTAACTGTTACCAGCCAAATAAACGATACACGATTAGCTGGTGTAGTTAGTCATACAGAAAAGGCAGCCTTTGTCATGTATGATGATTGCCCAGGAATGAAAAATCTTGTAGCACTAGCAGGACGAGTTCCAGTTAAGGTTGTTGGCCGTGTTAAGAAAGGTGACATGTTGACAACAAGTGCAACACCGGGATATGCTGTTAAGGCATTGAATCCAACATTAGGATCAATCATTGGTAAAGCATTACAAGACAAGGATTACGGAGAAGCCGGAATCATTGAAGTTGCTGTAGGGAGAAATTAATGACACAACTAACTATCAATTTAGGAACTACAGCCAACGACGGCACAGGAGATCCGTTGCGTACAGCATTTACTAAAATTAATTCTAATTTTACAGATGTTTATACTCAAATCGGAGTTTTACAGTCAAACAGCAGTTTAACTATACCAAGTCAAAATACATATAATGGAGCAGTATTAACTACTAACGGTTCTACTTTAAGTTGGACTACGGCTGTTACTACCAAAGCATTTGCTGTAGCAATGGCCGCGGCTATGGCGTAACGGTAAATACTAAAAGAGAGCGGCAACGATGACACAATTATTACTACCAGTACAACTAGGAACATACGCAAATGACGGTACAGGTGACGATTTGCGTACCGCATTTCAACGAGTTAACAATAGCTTTAGTGCATTAAGTAGCGCAATAGGTATTACAGGTGCTACAAATTTAGGTGCAGGCGTAGGCATCTATAAAGACATAAACAGTGGCACCAATAGCTTAGAATTAAAGAGTTTAACTAGTACAGGTAATACTGTTATAATTACAGCACCAGGTACAGGTAGTTCTGCATTAACAGTAAACTTAGAAGCTAAAACTATAGTAGCCAACGATACTAATCCATCATTAGGTGCAAACTTAAATTTAGCTAACAACTACATTTATGGCGGAGATACACAAACTACAGTTTACGGATACGATCAAAGAATTAGTGATAACTTGTTGTCATTACTTCTTAATACTAATAATTTAAATGTAGATTTAGGATCTTTCTCAGCTCCTACAGGTGTTGAAACAAACGCTACAGGTTACAGTTTTGATTTTGGTAATAGTTTTATTGTTACTAACAATCATGTAAATTTTGGTTATATTAGTACTACTGATCTTATACAAGACAACCAGGATCATAAGTTAACCCTAGGCGGCAACTTAACTACTTCCGGTGGCAGTATAAGTTTAAATGTATCAGCTAACTCTGTACTAACATTACCTAACAGCGGAACGTTATTAACTAGTACTAGTCCTTCTATGAGTAATCCAGTTATTACTGGCACAGCAAATGCTACTAACATTGCAGTATCGGGTAGTATTACTGTAGGCGGATTAAATTTAAAATCATTAGCAATCGCTATGAGCGCCGCATTAGGCTAATACTATGCCACTAAGTATCTGGACTCAACCAACAGGCTACCAATTTACTAACAACGGACAACCATTTCCGGAGCAGGTAGCTGTTAATATTCCATTACCTCTAGGTATTGGAGATGTAGCTCCGCCTAGTTATGACGGAACTGGACATAATCCAACTGCACCATTAAGAAACGCGGCAGGTACTGCTTTTGCTAGATACCCTGTAAATAGTTATTCAGATGGTATACATGCCATGCGTACTGATTTAACAAACCCAAGAACTATAAGTAATCTAGTAGTATACGATCCGATTAATCAAGGCAACCAAGATGATCCAAATGGCTACAGTGGATTTATGTATGCATGGGGACAATTCATTACGCACGAAATAGCGTTCGAGCGTGTAGGTAATCAAAACATCGATGTTATTGTTCCTCCTGGAGATACTAAGTTAACACCAGGCAGTCATATTCCAGTTAATAGACTACAACTTGTACCGGGCACAGGACAAAATGGTGTAGTAGCAAACTTTATCAATGATACAACTGGATGGATAGACGGTACTGTAATCTACGGGCTGGCTTATCCGCCGGGCGTTACACAAGGGACTACTGTTTTTCAAAATCCTGTAAATTTACGAGAAGGTGGCGAGACAGCTACCACAGGAAAACTATTAACATCCGGCGGCGGCTTATATGCGCCTGTTGACCCAATCACTGGTATGTTTGTATTTGGAGATCCAAGAGGCACTGAAAATCCAGATTTAACTAGCATACAAACATTAATGATACGAGAACACAACTGGCATGTTACCAGATTAACTGCGCAATATCCAACTTGGACCGGTGAGCAATTATATCAACGTGCCCGTGCATTAGTTATAGCCGAAGAACAAATTATTACCTACAAGGAATGGTTGCCTAAAGTTTTAGGAGCAACTGCAATTCCTGCCTATACAGGGTTTCAACAAGGAGTCGATGCAACTATAAAAATAGAAGTCGATGTAGCGGCTTTGCGATTTGGCCATAGTATTGTGTCGGACGCACAGGATCGTGTGGACGAACAAGGTAATGTTACTGAATCATTAACTATAGCGCAGGCTTTCTTTTTAACTCCAGCACAATACGAACGTAATGGCGGTGCTGATGGATTCTTAAGAAAATTAGCAAGCGATGTGTCAAATAAATTAGATGTACATATTATTGAAGATTTACGTAATCTACTTAACGACCCACCTGCCGCAATGGATCTTGCCGCAACAAATATTCAACGCGGACGAGATGCTGGTATTCCTAGTCTAAATCAAATGAGACAAATTTTAGGATTGTTTACATATACTAGTTTTGAACAAATTACTATAGATGCCACAGTAGTTGCTGGGTTAAAAGCGGCTTATACTAATATAAATGATATAGATTTGTGGGTAGGAGGACTGGCAGAAGACCCAATTAACGGTGCTATGGTCGGTGCTACGTTCCGCGCTATACTAATCGATCAATTTACAAAGTTACGAGATGGAGATAATCAATGGTATGAAAATAAACCATGGAGTCCGAGCGATTTAGAATGGATTAATAATACTACATTAAGTGATGTAATATTACGTAATACTTCTACCGTACGTATGCAAGCAGATGCATTTATAGCAGTTGACCGTGCAGATTTATATAATGGAAATGTATCGACTATTGTAGCTCGAGCATCATATCCTACCTCCACTAATGTATCTAATTTAACATTTAGTATAATTAGTGGAGCATTGCCCGGCGGACTGGGTATAAAAGATGGCTATATCGTTGGTAGTCCATTCGTTACCCAAGGATTAGATGCTTATCAATTTTGTATTAGAGCCAATGGAACTGCTAACTCAACAGCCGCACAGTTTGATGCTGGCAAATTTATACCAGGTGGAACTATTACTGGAACATTTTTAGTGGGTATGACATTAACTGGTTCCGGTATTCCTACAGGAACTTATATTGTTTCAGATAACGGTGACGGATCATTTGCTGTAAATGTAACCAAGAATATTGCCAGTGTTAGCACAGCTGGATACGGATTTGCAGATAGAACATTTAAGATGAACATCAATGGTGCTAATGCACCTGTGTTTACAACACCTGCTGGTAATTTACCTGTTGGTACACATCAACAACTTTATGCGTTAGACAATACTTTTGTTAGTTATCAAATTGAAGCGTTTGATGAGAACACGCTATTAGGAAATAATTTAAAATATTTTATTGCAAGCGGAGATGGAAAACTTCCTCCAGGGTTAACTCTTAGTAATTCAGGGGAGATTAGCGGATACATACTTCCTAATCCACAAACTGTAGTTACTGTTGATTCGGGTACTGGTGCATTTGATGATGCATATTTTGATGATGCAGGATATGATTTTGCCACATTGCCAACAGATGGATTTGATAGTTATCAATACGATGACGTCACTTGGGACTATAGTTCTAATGTAGTACCGCCTAGCACCTTAAATCAAAATTATCAATTTAAAGTTACAGTGTCAGATGGCATATCAAGTGCTCAAAGGGTTTTTAAAATATTTGTATTAGGTAACGATGCATTTAGAGCAGATTCAACAGAAAAAGATGGATTCGCTGGCGGATTCACTGCTGACTCTAGTTTCCTAAGAACACCAGTTTGGTTGTCTAAAACTAATTTAGGAACTTACAGAGCTAATAATTATCTCACTGTACCAGTTGCATTATATGATAACAGTAATGTTATATTTCGTTTAGAAACTACTAATTGCGAAGTGTATGCAGTTACTAAAAAATTAACACAGTTTGATAATATACAATCTATTACACTCACAGGAAACCTTACACTTAATAGTCCAGTAATAACTGGTGTAGAACATGCTTATGCCTATACTGCCGGACAAACTATAGAAGGAGCAGGTATTCCGAGTGGTAGTATAGTTAGTAGTACCAGTAGTGATATACTATTATCTAATGTCGTTATTACTAGTACTAACGGAACATTTACTTGTGATTTTGCAACAAGCCAACTGTATGTTGGACAAAAGATTACGGTCTCAGGACAATTTGGAGTTTCTTCACAGATAGCTGACTACACTCCTCCAAGTATATCATCCGGCGGAAAAACATCATCTGTTTATTATATCACTGCTACTAATGGATTCACATCTTTTACACTATCAAATACATTTAATGGCATTCATGTAACGACTATCGCAGGTACTCCGACTGGAGTAACATTTACTGCTAATGCTTATACACTAACATTGTCAACTAATGCTACATTGAATCTTACAGGTTCGACTATGATTTATGGTGGAACTAGTCTAACTATATCAAATGCTTCTAAGGCTCCAACTCCAGGACAATACTTTACCTTTGATAATTATATTGCAGGAGCTAGCAGTGATATCTATTTAATATCAAGTGTAGCGGATCTAGGAAGCGGATCTTATAGATTAACTCTCAGTACACCTTTAAAAATCGTCCCTCCAGACTTGTCAGGTTTCTATATAGGCACATTGAGCCAACTACCGAATGGCACTACTTTTGATGTTAACACTGGAGAAATATACGGCAAGGTTCCATACCAACCAGCCATAACTCAAGTATATACTTTTACGGTAACTGCTGTACGATCTAATCCGTCATTGACAAATTCTGAATACGTTATTAGTTTTAAAACATTCAACATAGTAATTCTAGGACTTGTTACTAGTCAAATAACATGGAATAGCCCAAGCGCATTAGGTTCTATTCCTGCGGCGTATCCGTCTACGCTGTCTGTTTCAGCAAGTAGCAATGTTCCTAGTACTACAGTTCTCTACTACTTAACTGGAGGTAGTTTACCTTACGGGTTGTCATTGAGCATCGATGGTGAAATTGTAGGAACTCCAACACAATATGGGTTAGGGGCAGATTCTGGTGTATATGGACTAACTACTTTCCATGATACTGATTCAAACGGTGTTAGATATGTAAATCAAACTTTTGATAACAGTTCAACCACCATTGACAGAAAATTTACTTTCCAAGTTACTGCTAGTGATTCATATCAATATAGTGCATTACCAAAAACTTTTACAATAAATGTAACCAGTCCAAATTCTGTTCCTTACAGCAATATTACCACACAACCATTTTTAGCTCCTGCACAAAGAAATGCATGGCGAGCTTTTATCAACAATACTGCAATTTTTACTCCTAGCAGTATATACAGAGCAAATGATCCTGTGTTTGGAGTGCAGACTAATTTACAAATGTTAGTCTATGCTGGTATACAAACTGAAGCGGCGGCGGCCTATGTCGGAGCAATGGGATTAGGATTCAAACGTAAACGTTTTAAATTTAGTAGTGTTAAAACTGCTGTAGCAATAGATCCTAACTCAGGTAATGATGTTTACGAAGTTGTGTATGTACAAATGATAGATCCGTCAGAAACAAGCACGTTACATCCTTCTGCATCATTCAAGTCTAAAAGTTTAGAACCAGAAACTATTACAGTAGATGACAGTAACAGTATTTGGTCAACTAATCTTAGCGATTTAACTGCTAATGCACCTTTTAGCACTCGACCCGGATATGAAATAACTGTAGACAGTACCGGATATCAAGTTAGCAATCCTAATACAGATACATACTACAACAATACTATTACAAACTGGCAAAATCATTTGAGTACTGTAGGATTGACAGAACGCAACTATTTGCCTCTTTGGATGCGTAGTATTCCGTCTGGATCTAAAGCACAACTAGGGTATGTGCTTTGTGTGCCGATTTGCTTCTGTAAACCAGGAACTAGTGCCAAAATTTTAACAAACATCAAATATAGTGGCTTTGATTTCAACACTATAGACTACACCGTAGACAGATTCACGATCTCTGCTGTCACCGGTTATACAAGCGATAAATACCTTGTATTTAGAGACGATAGGATAACAGTATGACCAGTGCAATAAACCCCTCAACCATTTCAACAACTTTCCCCGTAGCAGGACAAGATAACGATAGCCAAGGCTTTCGTTCAAACTTCGCCGCTATTCAAAATAATTTTACCACTGCTGAAAATGAAATTACAGCATTGCAAACCAACGGAATTGATGTTACCCAAACAACTAACGCACTGCAAGGTACGATATTAAGCAATGGCCAATATCAGCAATTTAGCGGAACACTTTATAGTGCCAGCGGTGTTAGTAGTTCAACTAATGTCAATCTTGCAGTTGGTGCTGTACAAAAATTTACACTATCAAACAATGCTACTTTAACATTTACTAACTGGCCTGCATATACTGGAACTAATGTATTCACAGATGCTATTGTACTAATTAATAGTGATACAAACGGAGTATGGACTCCAACATTTGCAACTACTAACGGCGTACCAAAATATGATGCGTCATTTCCTGCTACATTTACTGTAGGCGGAGAAAGTGTTGTGTCAATATCAACTACTAGTGGTTATGGTTATACTACTGCGGTTACTATAGGTTTCACTGGCGGGTCTCCGCAAGCAAATGCAGTAACTCCGCAGGCCACAGCAACTTATAATATGGTAGCTGCCAATGTAGCTAATTTAGCAGTAAATGGTATTGCTACTACTGGCGCAACAGGTACAGGTAGTAGTGTAACATTTACTTTTGCTAGCCAACAAGTTATTCCATTCCCAACGCCTTTTGGACAAAGCATTGTAGTTTCAGGAGTTACTCCTTCTGCATATAATGGCGTTTGGGTCGTAACTAACTGTACACTAACTAGTGTAACTGTTAATTGCCCAGCACAAGGATCATATTCTGGAGCAGGTACTATACAAGGTGGTGTTGCTGGTAGTGGTTATGCTGTAAATGATCTAGTAACTGTCGCAGGATATCCTAACACATTATTTACAGTAGCTACATTGGCTACTAATTTCCCAGGGCAAATTACAGGCGGACAGAGTAGTATAGGTAATATTCCAGCAAGCTATTACAGTCTGTTGTCGGTAGGCATGCTAATTTCAGCCAGTAGCGGACAAATCCCATCTAACGGTTATATCTTTAGTATCGGTTCAGTTAGCGGCGGAGTGTTTTCAATTGTTATCGGACAAAGCGGAATCGCTGTACAAGCAACTGGTTCAACAACGCCGACAAATGTTATCATAACATACACTAGCACTACAGGCCCAATCGGTACATTAACTGTAGGCGGCACTGGATCAACTGGTTTAACATATCCTTTATCCGGAACCCTTTATCAATTACAAACTGTTACAGGTAACGGAAGTGGAGCTCGTGCAGTAATTAATTGTGGTATTGGTGCTATCAACATTACTAATCCAGGTATTGGATATACTTCTACTCCACCGTCAGTTACTATTACAGGTGCCAACCCAGGTACTGCCGCAACTGCTACAGCAACACTAACTAGCGGTACGGCAAGTAAAACCAAAGTAGTTCAAGCATGGACTATAGATGGCGGAGCAAACGTTAATATTCGTTATTTAGGTCAATACTAATGTTGCTACATCCATTAGCCGGAGACTTGGCAAATCTTAAAGACAGCGAGCTTGATGGTAAGATTCAAGATCTTACCAAAAAATATTTTATGACTCGAAACCCTGGAATCCAGGCTCAAATGGTTGCTATGCTCAATACACTGAAAGAAGAGCAAACACGACGTCAGCAAGCCGCTTTGAAGAAACTAATGGACTCAAATCGAGACAAAGGTCTTGACAAACTTATAAATGTCAGCTAAAATGCTGATATGCGTCTAGATAAATTCGGTAATCCTATTTTCAATTCAGTAGATATATTCAAATTCCTTTATCAAGGAAAGCTAACCAACCTCAAAGATATTACAGTAGATTATACTGAAGAAATTGGTGAGTTAGAAAAGACTGCTGGTTTCACATTTCAAAGATTCAACGAGCAATTAAATTCTATTGATATTGCAGATTTTGATTCTGCATTACAAAGCGATTGGTTTATGCCCGAAGAATATAAGGACTTTGATGTTGAAGAATGGTGTCTAAGTCGTTGTAATACACAGCAACAAAAAGACAGAGTATTAGATGAAATGGGTGCTTACTTAGAACGAGGTATGATTCCATTACTACAATGGACTAAGCATTTTGTAGACACTTGCAACGAAAATGGTATTGTTTGGGGTGTAGGTAGAGGGTCTAGCGTAGCTAGTTTTGTATTGTATCTACTGGGCGTACACCAAATAGATTCAGTCAAATATAATTTAGACTGGCAGGAATTCCTGAGATAAGTAGTAACATAATCTAGGAGATTAATATGACACAAAGACAAATTTACAGATCTGCCAAAGGTAAAGAAATTGACATGTTTAAGCTGATGAAACAAAATGAATTAGTTCCAGCTGTAGGAAATGCCAATGTAAATGCACGTGGGGATAAATTAGGTCCAGATGGACAAATTATCAAAACTCGAGAAGAAATTTTATCAGAAAAACTAGTATCAGTATCTGCTCCAGTAATAGAGGAAGCACCGGTACCACAACCTGTTGTGCAACCTGTAGCACAAAAAGCTCCAGTTCAACCAACTAAAAAAGATATTAGTAATCAAGATCCGGAAGGAAACGAGTAATGGCCGAATCAAAAGGTATAGGACACGAAGGTTACAAACCAAAATTAAAAGGTAAACTTAAACCTATCCGAGATAACGTTCTTATCACAGACATGAACTTTGATGGGCGAGTATCAAAAGGCGGCATCTTAATTCTTAGTGACGATGGTAAAACAGAAGGTGTTCGTCATCGCTGGGGCCGTGTTTGGGCTATTGGGCCCGAACAAAAGGATGTTAAAGTCGGTGATTGGATACTGCTAGAACACGGTCGTTGGACTCGAGGTATTACTGTTGAAGACGATGACGGTACTGATATTGTTGTTCGTCGTGCAGATATCAAAGCTATCTTGATGGTTAGTGACGAAAAGCCTGGTGAAGAATGGGAAACCGTTGGACAGCATACAAAAACACAAGGACAAACATTTACCCCAGACATGTTTGGCGCCCGTTAATCTTTTGAGCAACAGGACTATTGACTAGTCCTGTTCTCTCCTGTATACTACACAAAAGGAGATTCTTATGAGTACACATCAAGAAGCAGTTGAAGATATTAAAAAAGCAAAGGCACTATTAGACGCACCATTACCCGGTGGTAAGTTTTTTACACACACTAGTCTTAGCATGATCAAAAGCGGATTTAGAATTGCCGCTGGATTAGCACTTGCAGGTGGTGGTTGGTTAGAAATGAATCCTTATATTCAAGGTGCAGGACTTGTGTTTGTAATAGCAGAAATTTTAGGCATTGCTGAGGAATTAGTATGAAAGAACTATGGGTAGAGAAGTATCGCCCTAATACCCTAGATGGGTACGTGTTTGCTGATGATCATCAAAAAGCACAAATAGAAAACTGGATTAAAGAAGGATCGATTCCTCATTTATTATTCAGTGGAAGCGCAGGTGTGGGTAAAACTACACTTGCTAAGATTTTGCTTAACAAATTAGATATACAAGACAGCGATGTTATGTATGCTAACGGAAGTAAAGAAGCACGTAAGGTTGAATGGGTAGATAAGCTGATTGGCTTTTGTCAAACTATGAGTTTTGGAGAATTTAAAGTTGTACTAATCGACGAAGCGGACTTTATGAATCCTAATTCGGTGCAACCTGCACTTCGTAATTTAATGGAAGAATACAGTCATACTGTTAGATTTATCCTAACTTGTAACTATCCTAATAAAATTTTACCAGCAATTCATAGTCGTTGCCAACAGATAAAAATTAATAAAACAGACTTGACAGAATTTACAGCTCGTGTAGCAACAATCTTAGTAACAGAAAATATTGAATTTGATTTAGATACATTAGATACATACGTCAAAGGTACATATCCAGATTTACGTAAATGTATTAATAATGTACAACAAAACAGTATCGATGGCAAATTACACAATCCAGAAAGTACAGATTCAAGTACAGATTATCGTGTCGCAATGATAGATTTGTTTAAGGCAGGCAAAATTAGTGAAGCTAGAAAACTAGTTTGTAGTCAAGCACTTCCGGAAGAAATGGGAGATATCTATCGTTGGTTATACGACAACGTAGCTATCTTCGGTGATGATGCTAAACAAGATAAAGCATTGCTTTATATTCGAGAAGGGCTAGTTAATCACGCACTAGTGATCGACCCAGAAATTAATTTGGCAGCCACTCTAACTAGACTGAAAAACTTATAAAACAAAAAGGACTCCGAAGAGTCCTTTTTTACATCCTATTATTCTCCATAAACCGCTAACACCTCCTTCACGGCATTATGGCGTTCGATGTCGTTGGCGTCAAATCGAATAATATCGATATGTTCCAAATATTCTTTTTGTTCGAGTAGATTGCAAAAATCAATCAGACCATTATCGCTCAATCGGTCTGCTTGAGCCAAATCTCCTGTCACTACCATCTTAGACCCTTCTCCTAAACGGGTCAGTAGCATTTTCATTTGATTTACTGTAGCATTTTGCATTTCATCTGCAACGATGTATGCGTTCTTAAATGTGCGTCCACGCATATACGCAAGTGGGCTTATTTCGATTACACCTTCCTCTAGCATTCCTGCTATTTCTTTCTTTTGATAGTATTCGCCCAAGACATCGAATATAGGTCTTGTCCATGGTGCCATCTTTTCATTTAAGTCACCTGGTAAAAATCCTAAATCTTCGTCTACGGACACGGCGGGTCTGGTTACCACGATTCTGTCAACCTTGCCTTCCTGAAACAGTTTAATTCCATATTGTACAGCCAACATAGTTTTACCCGTACCGGCAGGACCGATAGCAAGCACTATACTAGTATGTTCTGAATATAATTTGGAAAGATACAGTTTCTGATTAGCGTTACGTGCTTGAATACTCACACGTTGCTTTTTTGCCGGAAGATACGGCTGGAAATCAATGATATTAACTTCTGATGTAAAACGCTTTTTCACTCGTTGTTTACTCATTAAGTTGCTCCTACTTTACTGTTAAGTAGGACTTGTAGCGACCGCCCTGATAACTACAGAGGTCCTACACTATTATTTACTGAATAACCTGAAAAAGTAATCTGATATGTTCTGATTTTGATCCAGCTAAATAAAGTATAAGATTACCTAGGACTGGATCATGCACCACGACATTTTAGACGTTATACGCAATATACAAGAACTCTATGAAAATAATTCAAGCCTTGCTGTGTTGAAGGACTTTGAACGAGTCTTAGATGAGATGGATATGTATGCCTACGAAAACTGGGATTCAGGCGAATTAGCCTACGGTCCAAAGGTTGATCGTCATTGGATCACAGCTGGCTTTATGTGGCCTCGTGATAAGATGCCAAATCCTACAGCAGGTAAGAGATTAACAGATCTAGGTTGCAAAGTTGTATATCAAGAAAGTCATTTATTAGAGCCACGCAAGATTAAGAGTCCAGACGACCTACGTCCAGGAAGTAAAAAAGGCAAGCTAGACCGTAAGCCTATTTGGATTGTAGAAGTACAAATGCCAAAGAAAATAGCGTTTGATATCTACAAAGGTTACATGGATAAAATGCGCAACGATGATTCAGAAGCATTGCTTACTGATTCTTCAGCGCCAGTGCAAGGCGGACCTGCTCCGGCACCTGCTCCAGGTGGCATGCCTTCAGCACCTGCTCCTGGCGGAGCACCCACAGCTCCTGGCGGAGCTACACCAGCGGCACCCGGCGGAGCTCCAGTATGAGTTTAAGAGAAAGTGATTTAAGAAACTTAGTTAAAAAAGTTTTTGAAATTGACAGTTTCAAAAGTAACATCGGTGATGACGAAGACATCTGCGTATTAAGTTTTACTGTGGATCAACAAGATCCAGCAAAAGATTTAGAAAATTTCATTGAGATGGGATTTAATTTTGTACTAGACGCAGATTGCACACCTGGTGAACTAGATGATGGCAAGTACCGTGTGTATGTAGAAATAGAACGTACACGTCATATTGGCAAACAAATATTTGAAATTATCGAAGGCGTTAAAAAAATAACAGGATTGGAAGACATGCGTTTCCGTTATTTTAAAAGTTTTAAAAGCCAAGATGCTACGTTAGAAAACTTAGAGGCAACTGTTCCGCAAGATAAAAATGCCTATAACATTGCAACCGAGGAAACAAAACTAGATAACTTTAGTGAATTTTTTAAACGTAGTTACGCAGATAAAATTACAGTGCTCGATGAAAATATAACTTTTCAGAGAACTTTTAGTGGGCCGGTAACATTTGAAATAGTAAATAGTGGTAGCAAAGAAAAAATGCACAACATGATTAAAGGACCAATCATGTTAGAAAGTAAAGACATGGCTGAAGTTATGTTCTTAACTAAAACGATCGGCAATTACAATATTAACAAAATTGGCGATACATTTATATTTGAAAACAGCGGATGGGCTGTAGTACTTAAAAGGAAACTATAATGGCAGACGGATTTACATTTGATTTTTCACAAGAAAAATGCACAGCAATACTACAAAATAATCCATACAGTGAACACTGGCATGAAGCATTATGTAAAATTTTACCTGACTATGATATTAATACTGTAGAGCGTGTTGCTTGCTTCTTAGGACAAACTATGGTCGAAAGTGGCGGTTATAGATTACTTGTAGAAAATTTAAATTACAAAGCAGAATCGCTGATGAAGTTGTGGCATAGTCATTTCCCAACACCAGAAATTGCACAACAGTATGCACATCACCCAGAGCAAATTGCCAACAGAGCCTACGCAGGACGTATGGGCAATGGTCCTGAAGAATCAGGTGATGGTTGGAAATATTGTGGACGCGGTTTGATACAGTTAACCGGCAAGGCAAACTATGCCAAGTTTGCAGAAAGTATTGATACTCCTGTGGATCAAATTCCAGAATTCTTAGGCACATTTGAAGGTGCTGTACAATCAGCTTGCTGGTTCTGGGAAAGTAATAACCTAAATGATCTAGCAGACAAAGGCGATGTTCTTGGTTTAACTAAAAAGATTAACGGTGGCACAATCGGCTTAGAAGAACGTCAACAACATACAGCTAACGCACATCAAATCTTAACGAGTTAATAATGGAACAAATTCAGTGGATGTTTAGCATAATACCGGATGCAATACTAAACTGGGTATATTGGGCGATTATTGCAGTAGGTATTACTGGAATGTTTGCCGGTTGGTTTAGCAAGTTTATTCCTGTATATGGAAAGTATATAGGATTTATTAAACCTATTGGAATTGTTCTTGTTGTGTTAGGTGTATGGTTACGTGGTGGGTACGATACTGAAATGCGCTGGAGAGATAAAGTAGAAGAAGCGCAAGCTCAAGTTGCCAAAGCAGAAGCTGCCAGTAAGGATGCAAACGCTAAATTAGAAGACGAGCGTAACAAAAAAGCTAAGGTTAGAACTCAATACATTACTACTGTTAAAGAACGTATTGTAAAAGATACACAAATCATTGACGCAGAATGTAAAGTTGCTCCTGAGGCAATCAAAGATCTTAACGATGCCGCAACAAATCCAGTTAAGAAAGAGGTTACAAAATGAACCGACTTATACTAATCGGTGCGTTACTATTAGCTGGATGTAGCTCAGTTCCAGTAGTTGTAAAGTTTCCAGATGTTCCAGCAGATATGCTAAATGCGTGTCCTGATCTAAAACTAGCACCGGATACTAATAAATTAAGCGAAGTGCTACCAGTTGTAGCAGATAATTACGGACAGTATTATGCCTGTAAAGATAACAACGACAGTTGGATCGAATGGTATAATACTCAAAAGAAGATATTTAACAGCGTGAAATAAATACTACTATTAAGCCAAAAGGAGCGAACTATGGCAAAAGAAAAAGAATCAAGCACAGAATGGATGCAAAAACTATGGCGTCCAGCGATGGGTTGGATGTACATGTTGATATGTCTACTAGACATGGCAGTATTTCCAGTACTATGGTCATTGCTTCAGGCAATGATGCATGTACCTATTACACAATGGAATCCACTAACACTACAAGGTGCTGGCTTATTCCATATCGCGATGGGTGCTGTATTAGGTATTAGTGCGTTCGGTCGTACACAAGAAAAACTAGCAGGTACGGCGGCTAATCCAACAGCTACAAGTCAAACAATGACAAATAACACAAACATGTCAGGTGTTCCGGCAGGAATGTCAGGCGGTATGGGCGGCGGCTTCGGTGGAAGCTCAGGCGGTTTTGGAGGATCATCAAGTGGCGGATTCGGTTCATCAATGGGCGGCGGCTCAGCATTTGGCGCACCTACATCAGGAGGTTTCGGCTCTTCCACCGGTGGTTTTGGTGCAACACCAGCACCGGCCGCAGGTGGTTTTGGCGGAGGCGGGTTTGGAAGCACACCTGCAACAACAGCAACAACAGCACCAGCAGTAAACGCAAGTGGCAAGAAAGTTATTCCAACTTTTGATCAACCAGCAATATAAGGAAAATATTATGAAAAAATTATTAGCACTATTAGTAGCAAGTTGTTTTTTAGCTAGCCCGGTAATGGCTGAAACAAAGAAGCCAGCACCAGCTAAAAAAGAAGTTAAGCACCATAAAAAAGCTGAAGGTACTGAAGTAGCAGGTACCAAACCAGATACAGTTGCACCAGCTAAAAAGAAAAAATAAGCAACTCAAAAACTTGACAAGCTCCAAGTAAGATAGTATAATTACTATTATTATTTGGAGCTTTTTTACGACTATGATTGATTATTACCAAACACTAGGAGTTAGCGAAAATGCTAGCCCAGACGAAATAAAGAAAGCATATCGAAGCTTGGCTAATAAACATCATCCAGACAAAGGTGGAGATCAAGCCAAGTTTAAAGACATTAGTGTTGCCTACGATAATTTAGGTGATCCACAAAAACGAGCTGAATACGATCAACAGCGACAGTTTGGCGGTGGACAACAATTCCATTTCCATACAGGTAATCCTTTCCAAGGTGCTGATCCATTTAGTCAAATGTTTGGCGGTGGACATCCGTTCGGAGATATCTTTGGGCAGATGCACAGACAACAAGTTCGTAGAAATAGAGATTTAAACATACAATGTTCAGTAACTTTTATCGATGCATATAAAGGCAAACAATTAGAAGCAAACTATAGACTTCCAAGCGGACGTAATCAAAATGTTGTTATTAATGTTCCAGCAGGTGTTAGCCATGGGGATACTATTCGCTATCCCGGATTAGGCGATGACAGTATGGCAGGAGCACCGCGAGGGAATCTTAATGTTACTATCTTAGTTCAACCCGATCCTAATTATGAGCGCAGGGGTGATGACTTATATCATAACGTAGAAATTACAGCTATCGAATCCATGATCGGTGTTAAGAAAAAAGTCAAGAATCTAGACGGTGTTAGTTTAGATTTAGAAATACGTCCCGGTATCGAACACGGTACAGAGTTCGCCAGTGCAGGCACAGGATTTCCAAATGTTAATACTGGATACAAAGGCAGATTTGTGTCAGTAGTAAAAATTAAACCACTAGCCGTTATTGATCCTGCACTTGTTCAACAACTGAAAGATATCGATGCTAAAATTAGTCAAAGAACCTGATCCAATTCTAAAACAAAAAGCCGAGCCTTGGGATTTTGAAAATCACGTTAATGCCGCAGTTATCGAGCGTGAAATGCTTGAAATTATGAAAGCAAACAACGGTATCGGGCTTGCCGGCAATCAAGTTGGATTACTACGCAGAGTATTTGTTATGAAACTCAAAGACGGTAGAGAAATAGGATTCTTTAACCCCGCTATTCTTGTAGGTGACAACGCAGATATAGATGCCGAAGAGGGATGTTTGAGCTTTCCAAACTTATGGCTTAAAGTTAAGCGAAGTGATAAAATTACAGCCATGTATCTTGACAATGCTGGCAAACAGTGTATAATAGAACTTGAAGGCATTGACTCTAGATGTTACCAACATGAGTTAGATCATTTAGACGGTATTACATTTACCGAGTATGTAAGCAATTTAAAATTAAGTATGGCACGTAAAAAGCAAAGGAAATTAAATGGTTGAACCAAGCGACAATCTACAAGCAGTATTTGAAACAGCAATTGAAACTGCTAAGAAACTTCATCACGAATATCTAACAATAGAGCATTTATTGTTTGCTATGATGTCCGAAGAAAGTTTTGCTAATACTATACAAGGCTATGGTAGCAACGCAGATGCTCTAAAACAGAGTTTAACAGACTATTTGCATAATAAGTGCGGTGAAATTACAGTACCAGATGTTGTAGTCAAACCCAAGAAAACACAATCAGTTGAACGTGTTCTTAATCGTGCGTTTACACAAGTCTTGTTCAATGGACGTCAAAAGATTGAACCCACAGATGTATTCCTTGCTATGATGGGAGAGAAACGTAGCTGGGCTGTATTCTATATTGCTCAAGCTAACATTGATAAAGATAAATTTGCCGACTACATCAACAATACAGTTGAAGAAGACGGCGATGAAGAAGCACCTGGTAGTAATATGCAAGGTGATAGAGCACTTAAAGCATTTACTACTAATCTTAATGACGAAGTTACTAAGAAAAAGATCGACCCAGTTATTGGTCGTGTAGATGAATTAGAAAACATTGCACTTGCAATGGGTCGTCGAAACAAGAATAACGTTATCCTAGTTGGAGATCCTGGTGTAGGCAAGACGGCTATAGCCGAAGGTTTAGCATACAACATAGTACAGGGCGCAGTTCCAGATTTCCTTAAGGATTACAAAGTCTACAGTTTAGATATTAGTGCCATGCTTGCCGGTAGTAAATATCGCGGTGACTTTGAAGAACGGTTTAAACAAGTACTTAAAGGTCTTACTAAGAAAGGTAAGACTGTGCTGTTCATTGACGAAGCTCATATGATTAGTGGTGCTGGCTCAGCAAGCAATTCAGCTAACGACCTTGCCAACATGATGAAACCTGCACTAAGCAAAGGCAACATCAAGGTTGTAGCTTCAACTACATGGGAAGAGTATCGCAAACATTTTGAAAAGGATCGTGCGCTGATGCGTCGATTCCAACGCATTACCGTTGACGAGCCCACTATCGAAGTCACACGTCAAATCCTTAAAGGTATTAAGAAGTATTACGAATCTCATCACAATGTTAAGATCCGCGATGATGCCATCGATGCCGCTATCAAATTGTCAGTTAAGTATCAAGCAGATAAGAAACTACCAGATAAAGCAATTGATTTGATTGATTTGGCTTGTTCACGGTTTAACCTTAAACTAGCAGATGAACGTATTGTTGCCGAAAAAGAAATTCAGTTTGAATTGGCTAAAGTTGTTAATATGCCAGAAGAAAAGATTATGGAAACTGAATCTAGCAATTTGGTTAACTTGCAAGATAATCTTGCACAACAAGTGTACGGACAAGATTTGGCTCTTACAGAAGTTGTAGATAAGATTATGGTAGCACAAGCTGGACTTAAATCAGAAAACAAACCAGTGGGATCATTTGTATTCATGGGTCCAACAGGAACTGGTAAAACGGAAACTGCCAAAGCATTAAGCAAACACTTAGGTGTTAAACTGTTGCGTTTTGATATGAGTGAATATCAAGAGAAGCACAGCATCAGTAAGCTGATTGGTAGCCCTCCAGGATATGTTGGCTTCGAAGAAGATGCAGGACAGTTGATTACACAAATTCAAGAAGCACCTAATGCTGTATTGTTGTTAGATGAAGTTGAAAAAGCACATCCAGATGTTATGACTGTATTGCTACAGCTAATGGACAATGGGTTTATTACAGGATCTAATGGTAAGAAAGCAGACTGCCGCAACATTATTCTTATTCTTACTACTAACGCCGGTGCTCAAAGTGCTGAGAAGAACGCAATTGGCTTTGGCGCACAAGATAAAGACTACAGCGATGCAGACTTGAAGAAGTTCTTAACTCCGGAGTTCCGCAATCGTCTAGACGGTGTTGTTACATTTAACAAACTTGGCAAAGATACTATGGTTAAGATTGTTAACAAGTTTATTGACGAGCTCAAAGAACAAGTTAAGGATAAAGCAGTACGCATCAAGATTAATAAAGAAGCCACCGAATGGTTAATTGCCAAAGGCTTTGATAGTAAGATGGGTGCTCGTCCTTTACAGCGTGTCATTGACAAAGAAATCAAACGCAATCTTGCTAAGATGATGCTGTTTGGAGAACTTAAAAACGGTGGCTGGGCTACTATTACTGTTGACAATGATCAGTTAGTAATTGTTGCCAAAGCTAAAGAAATTAAAGTTCCACTGCTAACTGTAGATGCTACACAACCGTTAGTTGATATTCCAGATGCAATATAAAACTACAAGAAGTTTATTCAGAGGATTATATCAGTACAAGATTGTAGTGACTTGTGCTGTTTCCTCTGCATTTCGATTAGGCGACATGAACGAAGCATTGTCTAAAATTAATTCTATTTTAGATAAAAACAAAGACGATATAGAATATGCTAAAAAATTAGCTATTGAATTGTCAACACAACAAGATTTAGACATTCGTGTTGAAAGTCCTTGGATTAGTATCTATACTAATGAAAATAAGCTAATTAAACGAATAACAAAGCTCAGTCCAGAACGTGTAAAATATATTTGCGAACCAGCATCTGGAACTAGTTTAGCAGAAGGCACAGTTATTATGCCCAAGATGGACTACGATTATCGCATCACACTGGGCAAAACAACACAAGAACATTCAGCGTTTGTAGAATGGGCCGATGGTAATAAGAATCTCAAGCTGACTAAGAGTTGTATACGTGATTTACTACGCAATCGCACATGGGGTGGTACACATTTTTATGTAACGGGTGACAAAAACCTGCTTTTAACCCGTATGCACCTAGGTGAGGGCATTGCCAAAGTCGAGCGCATCGTTAAAAGCTAAAGCGATAAATACTCTAACCGCAGAGTTTTCTGCTGAATTATTAAAACGGGCTTAAAAATGCGCTTAAGAGAACTATTAGAAGGTACTTTCTTTAAAGATACGGACTTTGTAAAACACGAAGACGATGGGCGTCGCGTTATCGATTACGATTTAGTCGACGACTTATCACATTTTATGGATCACGATGATACTTGCTATCGTCGATACACATATCCAGTACTAGCAAAATTTCTAGAAATGAAAGATGGTAAGAAAGATCCTAAACCAGGCATTTTTGAACCCGCAGTAAAAGACAGTTATAGAGCCTATATTAAACAATTTCCTATTCGTGAGTTACCAGACGAACTAGATGAGGACACAATCAAGCAAGTATGTGAAAAATTATATGATGATCACAGCAATCATCATGCCGAAGGCAAGTACAAAGGTTAAACATGCTATTACGAGAGTTGTTTGTCCGTAAGCCTCACTTTATCATTACTGAAGGTGGTAACGCTGAAGTTGATGATGTTGAAGATCCTAACGTCAAGCATCGTGCTGATCGTATAGACTTAGCTGTACACAATCGCACACAAGTAATTGCAATATTAGATCAAGTACTACACGGAATTAATCAAGCGTTTGAAGCACAAAATAGTACACCACTATGGAATCCACATCTATTAAAGAGTAAAGAATTCTTAGGTGGATCATCGTTACACTTTTTTAATGTACCACATATATCAGACGAAGAATTTTTAAGAGTAAAACCGGTAGTTGGCGATATCGACACTCAATGCGATAGACAACTAGAACCTCAAGTTAAAAATTTCTTAACAACACATCACGGTCGACAGATAGGTCCTGCAAAGTTACTAGGATTTAGTAACAACGGCGGACAATTTAATGCATTATTTGAAATAACATCAAATCATTTGCCTATTAAAGTTCAAATAGACTTTGAATTTGGAGAATATGATCCAAAGACCAATGCTCCGACTCCTTGGTACAGATTTAGTCACAACTCAGAGTGGAATGATTTAAGTACACAGGAAAAAGGTAAGAAAGACGGCACTGGAGTTGTTAGTGGCATCAAAGGTGTGTTCCACAAATATCTATATAGATCATTAACTAAAGGTTCACCAACAACAAAGTATGTTCAGATGAAGACTAAACTTAAAGGTCCGATTACTGACAGTAACATATCATTCGCGGTACATGGCGCTACCGGTGGTGGACTAAGTCAAAAGTATCAAGAGACCGGACGCGAGCAAGACGGTATTCCAATTATGATTGAAATACCTACTAAAGATAGACCTTATATACAAGATTTAAATCAACAGTTTGAATTGTTCTTTGGTCGTCAACCTAATAAACAGGAAAGCGAAAAACAAAAGAGTTTTGTTGGTACTATTGATTTAATGAATGATTTCAAAACTCCTGAAGAAAATCAAATAACAATGGATGCTTTCATCCAATTGTGTTTTGAGCCAGGATCACAGATGATTAACAGAGACGACCCGGAAGGCGATCGTGCTGTTAAAATGTCTGCTATTAACTATGCACTAGCACATCTTAACTTATCTGATAAAACAACTTTAGAAACAAAAGCCAAAACAATGGCAGCTGAATATGAAGAAGAGCATCATGAAGTTGAACAGTATAAAAAAGATTATCCAGAAGAGCGTCAACCAAGAGCACAAGTTGCTAAACTACGTGCGGCTCGTAATGCCAGTCGTCCATTAACTGAATCTGAAGTTAAAGCACAACTACGTAAAGGCATGCCGCACTTACGTGATTTAAAGCCAATGGATTTGTTAGACTTGTTAGATGAGCTACATGACAATGGCAAGTTTGAATTAAAGAATATTCCACTTAATGTTAAAGTAGACGGCTTTGGTGGACGCTTTGGTAAAAATGCAGAAGGCAAACCTTTTATGGGTACCAGTCGTACCGAGCCACGTTATGAAGCAAGTTTTGTAAAATATCATCAACAAAAAGGAACCACTGATCCAGATATACTAGGTCGTGCTCAGATGTTTGATGATTTGTTTAATGAAATGATGAAAGCTATTGAATTAGTAGACAACAAGCTAGGTCCAGAATTTTTAGTAAACAAACAAGTAACATGTGAAGTCTTATTCATTCCATTTGCTACAGAAACACCAGAAGGCAAATTAAAATTTGTTGGTATACATTATGACAAGTTACCCGACGGTATTGAACTGGCTCTTGTTCCATTCCATATCAGTGATGCTACTACAGGTGAATCAATACCCGATGGTCATAGACTAGTTGAACAATTAACAAAACTTGGACAACAAGACAGTGTTATGTTTATTAACAATAGACTAATGCAACACAAGGCTCTAGATGTTACTGCTATTGTCCCCCCAATGGAAAACATTGAACAAATTAAAGCAATGTTAACTAGTGGAAAACTAGCACTAAAACGTGAAGCTAAAGAAATACTACAACCAATAGCACTGGAATTAGAAAAAGCTATTATTAACGATCCCAATATTGTTGGTAAAAATTTACTCGGTGATGAGTACGAAGGTATTGTTATTAACAGTCGATTAGGTCCTATTAAAATTACCAGCCAAGAACAACGTAAAGTCATTGCAGATAAAAATGCTGCCAAGGCCGCCGCAAGAGCTGAACAGCCTCGTGAAAACACTAATAAAACCGCTGTAGTTGCTATAGGTTCGTTTGTCGGACACAAAGGACATCAAGAGCTTTGGAACTATACAGTTAACAAGGCTAAAGAACTAGGTGGTGATCCATATTTGTTTATTGGTAATGCGGAGGGTAAGGATGATCCTATTCCTCCTAGCATTAAAGTTCAAACATGGCATAAATTATATCCACAATATGCTAATCATATGAGTACAGTTACTCAAGAAGGTGGTACACTACTACAAAAGATCAAACACGAATTAATTAATCCGTTGCCAGGAAAACCTCCACGATACGATAATATTGTTATTATGGTAGGAGAGGATCGTGCTAATATGAATATTGCACAAGTCCTAATGAAAGCAGTTAACAAATTTGCCGGTTATGAGCATGTTCGTGTAAGTCTAGAAGTTACCCCACGTGGTCAAGGTGTAAGCGGCACACAGCTACGTAAAATGGCCGCAACAGCCGCACACGGTCATAAAGAACCAGCTATGGAATTCTGGCGAGATGCATTTAACGGTGGATCATTTGGAGCTAAACCATTACCAGATTCTTGGATTAAACATCTAATGCAGGTAACACAACAGGGCATGGGCATGGTTCCTGGAACTTCTGTAAATGTTGTTAATAAACGTGATCCTAAACCACAACCTCAAATACCAGCACAAGTGCCAGCACAAGATGAGCCGCCTACTGAACCGCTAAATATAAAAGAAGCCAATAACTGGATTAGAAAAATGCGAGCAAGCGAATTTACAAGAAAAAAACTAGCAGAAGGTGATGTTCCATATGCTGGAAAAGGCAGTGAGAAACTTCACCATGTGCATATTCAAGCATTAAAAAATGCTATGAGTATTCCTAATATCAGTATGAACAAGGCTAACGGTAGCCCATATATGCAATATAGATTTGGTATAGCTATGGCTAATCCAAATATGCCTCGAGCAGGTGCTATGAGTGGAGATCCACTAATTACTGCTTACACAGATGCAGATATGCAAAAAGTAAAAGATGCCGCCAAGGCTGTAGGGGCAGGTGCTATTACACATTTGTCCGATGGTGTGAGTAACGAAGCAGATGGTGGTAATATTGTCAGTCCAGTTAGACAACCAAAGAAAAACAAGTACGGAATTTAAATGAGAGCTCGAGAGTTTATTACCGAACGCACTGGACAGCATCATCCAGAACATAAAGCTGTGGCCCAAGGTACTCGACGTGTTCGTGATCCAGGCGGGTATTATCCTAGCTATCATCAATATCGTACAGGCATAGTGTTAGGTATGATGACCGGAGACGGCAAAACTCCAACTAATGTAGATCATGAAAGCTGGATGGGTCCATATTGGACACAGCATCCTTATACAGAAGTAGAACATAATATGTTTAGAGATGCTCGCAAAGTAATTCCTACAGAGGACCACGAAGTATTGCCATGGTCAAAGAGTAAAGAACCAGATGAAATTCATAAGATTAGTCCGGTTGCCGCAAAGAAAAAGAACAAGCACGGTGTATAATGAGAGCTAAAGAATTTATTGTCGAAGCCGCAGAATCAACAGATGCTATCAGCAATCCGGACAAGTTAGATCGTCAGGGTAAAACTTTGGCGCAAACTAAGAAAGACAGCAAATTAACTCAACCTAAAAAAGAATATCACCCTAAGCCTTTTAAGACTGGAAAGTTAGGTGTTCCTTACGATAGTTCTCCGCATGATACTCATAGTCGCCATCAGGATAATACAGAATACGGTAGTGTTCGAGGAGACTTATCCGATGAAGCTAAAGCCGCCATGCCAGGCGCATTTAGTGTAGAAGATTTGCCTAGTGATTTCTATGGGGTGTACAGATTAGGAATGGGACTAGCGGCAGGTGATCGCAATGTTGCTACCGCTGACAACGTTGGTAAGCACCCATTTTTTATGCCGTTTGCTCCTGAAGAACATGCTAAATTTGACAAAGAAATTAAACGTCAGGGGCATAAAACCAAAGCTAGAACCACAAAAGATAGTTTAGAATTATCAACTAACAACATAGTTAGTCCAGTAGCTAAACTAAAACGTAACAAGTACGGTGTGTAATGGATGAACTAGCACGTCTTAAGAAGTTAGCAGGCATTAATGAATTTAAGGGCTTGCAACCTTATGGCGGAAGTAACATCAGTATAACTGGTACAGAGAAACGCATTATCGAACGTGAACAAAATATACAACCTGGAACTGAAGAATGGTTCAAACTATGGTTTAGTTTACCTAAATTTATGGGTGGAGAACGTGCAGTAGGTAATGGGTTTAGAGGAATCAAAAAATGAAAATTAAAGAATTGTTAGAAGGCCCTTATGAAGATGGCGTAAATGATGGTAAACGAGGTCATCGAAATCCACGTGCCAGTTCTATATATGGTCCTTCATCAGATCATTATGAAAAAGGTTACCAACACGGCGTCACCTTAGGAAAAAAAGAAGGTGAAGCAAACGTAAGAAGATATGAAGAGTGGCTTAAACCTTTTTCACATCTGTCAAATGAAGAACTTCACGACCTAGCAGAAAAATTTAGACGTAGTCCAGAAGATAGAATGGCAAATGGACAACCGTATCCATATAACAGTAAATTTCAAGCAATACATCAAGTATTAGGTCAGCGAAGACACAATCCAAATTATGGGTTAGATGCTAAACATGGTGTAGCGGAA
>Ga0214170_1000087_pt1 | contig 38808 bp, 43 predicted proteins | sample TroBogEpilimnion_2_FD_153008 | JGI IMG/M metagenome (GOLD analysis project Ga0214170, IMG submission 153008) | Freshwater microbial communities from Trout Bog Lake, WI - 27JUN2007 epilimnion | ecosystem: Environmental > Aquatic > Freshwater > Lake > Epilimnion/Euphotic zone | place: Trout Bog... | reverse complement strand
GATGAGGTGTTCCCATTGGAACAGCAGCCATCTGAGGTGTTCCCATTGGAACAGCAGCCATCTGAGGTGTTCCCATTGGAACAGCAGCCATCGGAGCCATCTGAGGTGTTCCCATTGGAACAGCAGCCATCGGAGGTGTTCCCATTGGAACAGCAGCCATCTGAGGTGTTCCCATTGGAACAGCAGCCATCGGAGCCATCTGGGGAGTCGTCGGGGTTGTTCCAGTGGGAACAGCTTGCCACTGTCCGCTGGTGGTGGTTGTGTTAGACTGTGGGTTCACCGTCGTGGGACCGTAGCTCGACGACCGCTGGTACCAGATCATAACGATCAAAAGTACAAGTGCAACCAGAACTGCAATCATTTACTAGAGGCTCAGAAAGTTCCCACCGCGGCACTCTAGGGCTTCCAGAACACAAGGTCCACGATGGGCTTCTGAGCGTTCACCTCCAGGTTAAACTGTGTGTCCTTATCTAGGCCGGCAAAGCTTTGCGCTGCGTCTAGGGAATCCATTTTTATTAGTCCCGAAAATTATGGAGCTTGCGATCGGTGCGGTGGACTATGCTCTGAACGAAACATTCAGACTGCCTCCATCGGATCAAAGGGATGATGCACTGTATCATCTTCGTCAGGCTCTAAAGATGCTCCAAGCCGAGAAAGAGACCCAGGACACAATGGCAGTGTTACCGTTTTTGATTCTAATGTTGAGCCAAAGTTCAGCAGTAAAGCGCGCGGTTTCCCGGAAAATTTCAGGTAGTTCACAGCCTGAAGCTCCTCGCGAGGTCCGAGACGAGACACAGCCTTGAGCTCCACCACGAGATCCTCGAGCACAATGTCGCATCGAAAGTTGCCGACGACGTGACCACGGAAGACAATCGGAAGGACCCGTTCAGTTTCGTACTGGATGCCAGCTAGACGAAGTGCCACCTCCATCGCACGATGGTACACCGCCTCGCTGTGACCGGGTCCGATCGTTTCAAATACGGACGTCGCACAATCGACCACCATCGTCTCGGTCTCGAGACCCTTCATTCACATTGGTGACCCGCTAGGTTTTAAGGGTCTGTAGGGGGTTTTTCTAGCATACCGACCAGATCGCCAAACCGCATTGATTTTCCTAGCCAGCTCATTGTTGTTGGGCAGTGGAAGACGCTCGCCAGTCTCCCGGAAGTGCTGGAGTCGCAGTTGGTGCGGAGCAACGACTGGACTGGTACCGAGACGCTGATAGGTCGTGCGAGATCCACTCGGCGCAACTACTCTTCTGACATTTCGCTTGTGCTGTTGATGAGTTTTCGGAAGAGCCTTGAAGTTTCGAAACGCGTTTTGAATCGTGTAGGCTGCTCTCTGTTCAGCAAACTTTGAGTACAGCTTTGGAATAGGTACGCGCTGACCCGTCTCGTCAAAGAAGTATTCTTTGTAACTCGGAGCTCTGTTACGAGAAATCCCACGAGGGATGAAATCGATCATTTTCGGATCGACGTAAGTCATCCACCATATCAGGTCCCTGTATAGACCGTGGCGACCCTTGATTATCTGAAAGTGTTGCTGATTGAAGTAATCGTGGCCGCGCTTAACGAGTCCGCCACTGCCAGTCGCACTACGTATACCCTCGGCGTACCGTTCAAGTTTACTATTGGAAAGGTTACCGAAATGTCTGTGCACGAGTCTTTCAAGATTTATCGGGTGAGTTACGAAGGGACGATTCCGTTGGAAAGCCTCGACGCGCTGTCTCAGGTTCTCCACTGGATTATCGAAGAGCCGACGAACATTTTCGAGGCCCTTCATATGATACGTGCTCTGATTATTTTTGTGGCACTACTAATTGTCATCTTTACCAAAAGAGGATTTGAGATCCAGTCGATCGAAGATGTCTTGACGCAGGAAGAGTGTCAGCAGGTCATCTCGGACGCACAATTCAGTCCTAGCACAACCATTGGTGGCACTTCGGATCTTCGGACGTCTGAGACGGCGTGGCTACCCAAGGATCATCCAGTGGCTCGAAAGGTACTCCTTAGGGCATGTGAGCTGTCTGGACGCTCTCTTGAAAATTGCGAGGACCTCCAGGTTGTTCGGTACAAGCCTGGGACCTTTTACAAAGAGCACCAGGACTCGTGCTGCGACGGGTCCCAGGAGTGTTCGGAGTTTCTAAAGACTCGCGGAGAACGCGTCGGAACTTTGTTGGTTTACCTAAACTCAGATTTCACCGAGGGCGAGACCAATTTTTCGGTACTGAAAAAAAGATTTAGGCCTGATCCGGGCTCGGGAATCTTCTGGAACCCCAAGGGTTGTCCACCCGAGGCGCTGCACGCGGGTATGCCTGTTTCCACTGGGGTCAAGTACGTTTGTAACGCGTGGGTGCGCCAACATTGAAAGATCCACTTACTAGAGGTGTGTTCCATATTATTTTCTTTCCCGATTTGACAAGTTTAAACCAGGGTGGCATAAAGCTAGGCGTCTTGTTGTATTCTGCGATGTGAACCATTCCTGGCTTCATAATACTGCGTGCATGACTTGCATTTCTTACGCGAATCAAGTTTTTACTGGACGGATCGGCTACGTAATGCTTGGCTGTGTAAATTGAGACTTGTACTGGTTCTTGGGCAAGACCTTTCCAAATTTGAGCAATTATTTTGTCACTTAGAGAGTCGTCTGGCTGAAAGCTATGAATCTCGTGTACCTGGTCGTCGGTGGCCATCCGGGGTACTACAAGCTCTTGGATTACTGCGTAAACACCATTCGGAACATGAACAAGGTTGATATCCTGGTCATGTGCGAGGACCCGAGCCTCGTGGACCAGCCAGTGACCAAGTATGAGACCGGTCCGAACGAAGGCCCGATGCAGGTGTCCATTCGCAAGACTCAGATTTTCGATGTTCCTGGCCTAGAAAAGTACGAAAAGATCTTGTACCTGGACGCGGACATTGTGGTTCATGGATCGCTCGATCCTCTGTTCGAGGCTATCGAGGACCCGGACACGCTTTACGTAATGTATGAGTCCGGTAACGAGCACATTTTCCGGACCGACAAACCGGTTCCCAAGGGTGTCAAGGGGTTCAACTGTGGTCAATTCGGGTTTATGAATTCGCCACAGATGCGTGCTCATTTTCAGACGGTTGCACAGACGATCCGGGACGAGTTTGATCCCAAGGTTCACTTTTACGAACAGGTGTTTATGAACGACTACTTTTGGAACAAAAAGACTTCATTGCTACCGGGCATCGCGTTCAACAACGACCCGCCAAAGATTGTGCAGCACTTTATGAATGCCGCATGGCCTTGGCAGTTGAAACTAAGAATGATGCAGGCGTTCCACGCCAAGGTTGAAAAGTACGTTCAAATGATCGAGACTCGCAACGACCTTTACAAGGTTCTGAAGCTCGAGAGTCCAGTGATTGCGGAGATTGGGGTATTCAGGGGTGAGTTTGCCAAGGTGCTCATGGATACATTCAAATCTTCGAGGCTCATTCTGATCGATCCATGGGTACCTGGAAAGGTGTGCTCCGGAGACCAGGACGGAAACAACTTGATCTACATAGATGCCGAAGAGGCTTACAAGGAGGTCCTGGCGATCCAAGGCCCGGAGATTCAGAGGGTGTTTTCTAAGGATGCCCAGATTGAACCGAAGTCACTAGACATGCTTTATATCGACGGCGATCACAGTTACGAGGGGTGCAAGACGGACCTGGAGCTCGGTCTGAAATGGGTGAAGCACGGCGGTTGGATCTGCGGACACGACTTTTGTATGAACCCGGCCAAGACGTCTCAGAGGTACGATTTCGGGGTTGAGCGCGCGGTCGGTGAGTTTTGCGTCAAGTACGGTCTGAATATACACTGGTTGGCTATGGACGGTTGCGTGTCCTACGCGATCCAGCGCTGATTTGACCGGTACCGCTTGGAAAACTCGGGGTTCGTGCGCTTGGTCAGTGTCGCGAGGGCACCGACGCGACGGGACACGGCAACTGCTGTGCGTCTGCGAAGTGTGTTCTTGTCGAAAATCGGAGCGATCGAGTGCTCGAAACTAACCATGCGATTCACTAGTTTCGTGAGTGCTGCATGTCTCTTCGCTTGAGGATCACGTACCGAGTAGCCGTACTGGGACAGGCCGCCGTGGCGAAGCGTGAACAGCTTCTTGCCGCGGCCTGGAGCACCGCGGTTTTTTATGGAAAACATCGAACCGCGTACGCGCGTGCCATCTGAACGCACATAGGCTCTGCGACGGATCATCATTTGATAGATGCGCATAAAAATTATCTGTTGACGAACGTCCTCCATATTTCTTGTTGATTTCTGTAAAGCGTGCGACGAACATCCCAGAACGCTGCATCGAACAGTTCCTTGATCTCACCTAGTGATAGACCATTAAGAGCATCATAAACTTCTTTCGGACCGAGACCATTGCGATTTAGACCCCCCGCATTTGCATATATTTCTAGCCAAGCAGGTATATTACCATTGTTCCGCTTCGCTCTGGCTAAAGTTTTGAAGTAATGCACCATGAGATACTTTATCATCTCGCGTTTCGTAAAAACTTGACTTTCCTTTTTTATGTTGTATCTTTTTGTGGCAAAGTTTCCTCTCATCAAATTAGTGTGCAAATTCGCATTCTTGTTTGACGAGATCCGATGGACCGGAACCTTTTTGATAACCTTCAAGTTCCGTCTATAGACCGGAGCACGAGTCAGTGGGTGTCGAAAAAGAATGGTATTCATAGGCAGTCGCAGAGCATCCTTGCGCAACTTGTTGAGGGTCTCGAGCGACACGTGTTCGCTGTGTCCTCCTGGTCTGCGTATGACTACACCAGGCCCCTTGATCGGTTCCCAAACGAGTAGGTTTTCACGCATTATTCTTTGCCAAGATTAAATTAACTGGGCTGAGAGGGAAGCTACCGCCGCCGTCCGGGCTTATCAACAGGCTGTTCGTAACCAAAACAGGGAGCCATGTCTACAGTGGAACACCATAGGATACGAACCGCGTTCAAAACTGCCCAGTTACTGAAAAGGTACCAGAAGATGATGAATGCGGTTTCAAACTATGAGGCTAGACGCCTCTTGCTCGTTTGTCTTGCTAAAAATGACCGGTAATAATAAATGAACAGCATCGCTGATCCCCTGTTGCCTCGTATGACTGGTCGCGAGCTCGCCATGATGATGACCGCGTCAAAGAGCCTCAGGAACCGGATCAAGGGGAGCAAGCTCTATGAAAAGGTCATGGGGGCCAAAAAATCACACGAGGCTGCCCGGAACCGCGCTCAGAGGGCAGAGTCTAGACGATTCTTTGATTCGCAGGTATTGACCGCGCTACTGACAAACTCGGAAGCCGCAAAGCGCAGAATGGTCAACTATCTCAAAGGCCACAACAAACATTCGGTAACCATAGGTCCAAACAGGTGGAACAGGTTTACAATTCACGGTAAAACATTCAATGTGACTCCTACCGGTGAGGTGTATCACCAGGTTCCAGAAGGCTACTGGGTATTGGCCAAAACAAAAGGAAGTGTGTTCACCAAGCGGAACCTTAGAAATTCAAATTGATTCCGTTTGAGCTACCGCGGTATGCCGGCACCTGGTACGAGGCAGGGCTTTTACGGCCTCGGCCAGAATGACTGCATGAACACAAAGGGAACCGACGATCAGTTTCTCGTGACTACGCAGTGTCGCCACGTGGACGGGCGGGTCACAGGAATCCGCGGCATCGTCAAGTGTCCCAAAAAGGGGAGCAAGTGCTCACTGCGATTTCCGAGCGTTCCGTTTGTACCGCCGGCGACTTACCGAGTTCTGGAGACGTATTCATTGGTCGAAGCTGACAAGTCGTTTGTGCAGGTCTACTCGAGGACCCCAAGGCCGGGAAACACGTTCATCGACGCCATGCGGTCAAAGCTGCGCCAGTGGGGCTACGACCCGAGTGACATACACGTGACCCCGGTTACAGTTGACTAGCGTACCACTGACCAAGAGGCGTCAGACTCATGTCATCGTTGAAAACACTAGAGAACCACATGCACGGGTCTTCCAGGGTGCGTGTCTTCCATGCGTAGCGTTGGACGTAGTCCCGGTACTCGAGGACTGGCACAACCGCCTTGAGGAAAGCCAGAACATCGTCCGGCGTGTACTTTGTGGATTTGGGTCCCCCTTTGGCGGTCCAGTCCGCGACGGCAAACTCGGTGATCCAAATTGGCTTTTTGTAAGCCTCATGAACCGCATCGAGCCAGTCTAGGAAACTTTGGGGACGTGCAGGTCCGTACCAGTGCAGGCACACGAAATCGTACTCGCCCTGGAACTGCGACAGCCATGACCCGCTAGATACGGGACTTCCAGCCGTCGCAGGGCTACCGACGAGCCCGCCAGCAGCCTGCACACTCGGCCACATGTCGAGAGCGCGTTGAGGAGTAAGGTTGGACTGGGCTGCTCCGTCCGGCTCGTTGAATCCAAGGACAAAGTTCGAACGGGAGGGCACCGGTGTCTTTGCACCCCAGACCATGGGAACGAAGGGAGCGGTCCCGGGACCACCGACCCCGGTCTCGGTCCCTGGACCAAAGGTCGGCTGAGGGCCCCAGTTGTAGTACCAGTTTGGGTTCAGCTTGAGTACGTTGGCGTCCGGAAACACAAACCCACGCTTCATTTCTTTTTTATGAGCAAATATTAATGTACCAGAGGGCGCGGAACTATGGCATGAGGGTCGCCGGTCCTGAACTCTTGAGTAGGTCTCTCAGAACACTAGGCCGTTCATCAATTCATACCATGCTTATGTGAACGCCGTGCGCAACACAAACAACAATTCAAAGCGCCGGAATGCAAAGCGTGCAGCTCTGCGTCTAGGTAACGGCATATTCGAAACCTACGAAAGATCTGTGGCAAAAAGCGGTCCGATTGCACAGGGTTTCAGGAATGGTGCAATCCAGAGTCTGCTCTGGTGGACCCCCGGTGTCATGGCAAGAAGGGTACTACCAAGGATCCAGACAAACTTGAACTAAAGGATAGGCGCGACAGTAAACTAAATGGCGATTGGGACGGAAAGTACCGCAGGTACTTTCCTGGTCCGTGACTCGGAGCAGGACATGCAGGGTCGGATTTCGCACATCGCAACGGCAAAGGTCACTGACGGTCAGATTCAGTGGCTGTTCCTCGACATTGTTCGCGAGGCGGACATTACCAAGATTGGCCAGGCGGTCATCGATGCTCTTGATCTTCCAAACGTGACGATTCGCAAGCTCACTATGGATGAGCACCTCAAGTGGCTGTGCGAGACGGTGTCCAAGTCGAGCTACAAGTGGCCTCTGCTGGGTCACGCACTCGACAGGGACATTGAGTTTATGTTCAAGAGTGCGTCAGATTTCTTCAACGGTGACCCCTTGAAGTTTCCAGGGTGCCAGCGTACCAGTTGGCAGCGCATTGTGAAAGTATGTACCCAGAGGCTGCTCACGAATTGCCCGGTGACCTTTCGCATGGCGAATCCGACAGGTAACTGGGGCTCGGCGACACTCGAGACTTTTGTTGACAAACTTCTCGGGAGGGCCCAAAAGCACAACGCCGTGGCTGACGTCGTGGACCTGGTGGAAGTTCTCAAGATTGCACAGTCGCTAGATCATTTCAGGCTTCCCAAGGAGAATTTTCTCATTGTAAAGCCTTGCAACACCCTGAAAGCATCAAACGAATCTTGTCGTCCTGTGTCAAACGAAAATTGAGAACATTTATGGGCGAAGCGAGGTCCACGGTAGGACCTTCGTGACGTGCCCTTAGCCGATACACCATATTAACAATCGAATGTACGACTCCCATTGGACCTTCTACAGTCTTAGGAATGTCCACTGGTACTCTTACAGCGACGTAGTCTCGACCAACGAACGGACCTATGGGGAGCTCTTCGGTCAGAGACCCGTCGAGGAATCCGAGGTGTGGCTCGAAAAGAAACGGAATTGCGATGCTTGCGGCGACTGCATCAGCCACTCGCATCTCTGGTGCAGTGTCCTTGGAAAGATATACGACAGTTCCTTTTGCCACTGAAGTTACTGCGACGTGCAGAGTCACTTTCGTTCGTTGGAATAGTTCTTCGAATGTTTCCGTAGAGTGTTCCAGCAGATGGTCACGGATTTTTTGGGTACTCACAAGCCCACCGGTCTTTAACAGGTTGCGGATACTCGGCTTGGTTAGACCAGCAATGTCGATCCGCAGAATCGTGTCAGTGTCGAGTCCGATAAGATACGCGGCAGCTGCTAGGGCACCTGCACTCGAGGCTGAAATCTCCTCGAGATCCGAGAGATTCGAACTCATGAGAAATCCGGACAATGCGTAGACCATTGACCCACCAGGGCCAAGCACGAGCCTTTTCATGTTTTTTTGAAATTTAAAGATTCAGTGAAGAATCCGCGGCTGGTCCCTCTAGTCCCTTCCATCAACTGGTCCTTTGGACCAGGCACTCTAGTCCCTTCCATCAACTGGTCCTTTGGACCAGGCACTCTAGTAATACCCCGGGAACGCCTTGCGCAGCACTGAATAAAGAACGATGAAAACCACGGTGTGCACGCCGATGGCGGCGCCTGAGGTTGATGCCGCACCACCGGTGAGTGCGCCACCAAAGGTGCCCGGGGGAATCTTCACGAGCATACCCGGGCTGAGCAGCACAAACAGAACAGCGGGCACGAGCAGGTCAGCCTTGGTCAGAGCAGCCTTGATGAGGCCAATCTTCACCAGGGCCCAGTACACGATTATAAGCAGGGCAGCGCGTGTTGCAACCATCATAAAGCTGGTCTGTGTCGATGCTGGAAACAGACCAGGGCTGAGCAGGGCAAACAGCGCTGCAGGCACGAGAACCTTTGGAGACAGTAGATCCATTGTTAGATGCCCTGAAAATTTTCACGACGCCACGACTGATCACGACGTGGGCCACCAGAGGTGTACAAAAATTCACAGAGCTGTGCAAAGGACACGTAGCGCATAAAGTCTAGACCGTTGTCCTGGCAGTACTCTTTGAGCGAAAAATACATGTTCAACAGGTGGTCCTGATGCCAAGACTGCCAATTCTCGTTGGGCGTAAACAGGTCGTCCTCTGGCTCGGTCTCTTCTTCAGTCTCAAAGTCATCCAAAGGAGCCTCGGCCTGATTGGTGATCACGTCCTCGATGTGCTCGGTACGGCGGCTCATTTCTTCTTTCTTGTAACAGTGAGCCTAGTTTCTAACTGGAGGTCTTCAGAGTCACAGAAGAAACCTCGGTTGGCTCGGCACACTCGTCGATAATTCTCAGTATGTAGTCGACCCGATCCTCGTTATTCTCAAAGTATTTCATGAGGCCTGCGCGTACGAGGGCCCGGGTAAAGCTCGGCTTTTTGGTGCGAGTGTTCAGAGTCACCCTGGCCTTGAGGTCGGGTACGGTACAACCGTCGAGCTTCTGATCCTTCATGTGCTCGGTAATCTGGGTACGAAGCTCCTTCTCGTGCTGATTCAGCGTCTTTACATCGACGCGAATAGCCTGAATCTGCTTCTTGACTGCGACCCACTCAGCGATCGTCTCTTTGAAATTCATTACTTTTGGTGGTAGTCACGCCTTTAACAAGCCTTCTTGACCTGATTCCACTGCCACGCAGACCATGCGGTGAGCGTCGAAATCACGAAGAGGAAAAAACCAGCAAGTGGGTTCATTCCATTGCCGTACACGTACCACATTATACCTAGCATACATGAGGTGTTAAAAGCTATAAAAGCCTGGTCCATGGCAATTGTCCATGTTTGCTGGTAAGTGCAAGTCATTAATATTGATCAGTATTTTAAAGACTGGGGGAACTGAATCCGGGGACCTATGTTGGGAACCTTGTGGGAACTGAATCCGGGTCTGGCGTCCCGAAGTCATCTGGTCTGTGGACCTCTAGCGCCCAATTTCGAACTGGGGGCGCATTAGGTCCGGAACGATCGTGCTGTTCTGCCAGATGGACACCGGCGTGCGAGGGTTCACCGGCTCGGAGCGAACGTCCCAGTTGGCGTTACGGAGCACGCCGCCTGTTGTCTCAGGGAACCCGATCTGGGCACGCGGGTCCAGGTAGCTCTGGCCGCTCAGGATCGCGTCGGCTGAAAAGTCGCCAAAGTCCTCCTGAGACGGAATCTCCTTGGGGAGCAGGGAGCTGCTCACACCCATGCTGGACGGCACCCAACCCATTGAGCCCTGGTTGTTCGTGCTCGACTGGAACAGGCCCGTCTGAGCAGAGTTGCCACCCGCGCTGGAGCTCATCGGGTCGGAAAATACGTTATAGCTGGAGCGGAACTTGGGCTTGAAGATGATCCAGAAGAGTACAAGTGCCACGACAGCAATCACGATACCATTACCCTTCGCCATTTACTGAAGGGCGAGTAAAAAAACCTGGCCATGGTCCTAAAGGACCCCTAACGGCTGGTCCTTAGGCGTCCTCATCCGAGTCAATCAGACACTTGACCGGCTCAACCTTCTTGCGCTCGCGAACCTGAACGAGCTTCCACACTGGACCGAACGACCGCTTGAGGAACCAGATGCCGTCGAGCTGAAGCAGGACGGAGCAGATGGATCCGCTGGCCGGGGGCTCCTTGGTAATCTCCTTGTTCGGTGCAAAGAAGACTGGCTTCTCCGACACCACCTGAAGAGACGAGTCCTCGATGGACGACTGGTAGTAGTTCTGGAGAGTCTCGCGGGGGAACTGGCGGGAGAACCAGGCCGTGGAGTTCTCGACCGCGGCGTCCACGATCTTTGAGTCCTCCTCGGCGATCTTTGACAGGTTGCCGTGCAGGAGCACCTCTGATGCTGACAGCTCGCCGACGGTCACGGACTGGAGCTGAACATAGTAGGCAGGGTCGACACGGACGTAGAAGCGACCGTCCTGAAGCTTCTCCGGTGCAGAATACATTACGAATAAAATGTCTGTAACCTTTAATGAACCTGGTGCCGAGCGACTGTATGTTGTGCACCTGGGACTCTAACGGTACGTGTTCGAGGATGGACCTGACGAGCGACCAGCCGAAGCTTGTGGGTTGTCCGTCGGAGTGCTGTATCCAGCGCGAGGACCGGTCGTCGACCAAAGTCCCATTTTGGCTATTCTCGATTTACATAATGATGTTCGCCCTGGTCGTGCTCAGTACCATGAGTCTTTTCGTACGTTAGAGACGAGGGGCGTGTGAACAGCAGAAAATGGCTGCCACCATCGAGACCCTCGCTGCCAGCATCAAGTCCCTGCACCGCGATGTCCGCAAGATTCGTCAGATGCTAGAGGACCCGACCGGCGAGAAGGCGGACAAGCGTGCCCAGAACAGCGGATTCAAGAAGCCTATTCCGGTGTCAGACGCCCTGGCCAAGTTTGTGGGCCAGGCACCAGGTACTCTCATGTCCCGTTCGGACGTGACGCACGCAGTGAACGAGTACGCGACCGCCAAGAACCTCAAGCAGGGCCAGAAGATTCTGGTGGATGACACTCTAAAGGCCCTTCTGCAGCCTCCGGAGGGCTTCGACCTGACGTTCATGAACCTACAGCGCTTCCTCAAGCCGCACTATCTGGGGTCCAAGGACCAGGAGGGGTCCGGGGACCAGGTGCCCGCGGCCCAGAAGGAGGCTCCGAAGAAGCCGCGGGTCGCCAAGCCGAAGGCGTAGAAAATAGTTGCTGTACGTAGTTTTCTATACAGGGGTCGGTGCATGTAGAAATCACTGAACAGTTCATTCGCGTCGCTCGAAGTCTAGGTCTGCGCAGACGGGTGCCTCGCTGTTCTACGTCAGCCACATGGTTAGAAAATAGAAGCATCTAGTAACCAAGAAATGATTGCTCCAGAGTTGGACCGGGGACGCATCGAGGCCCTGGTCGGTACACGGGTCGGTGACCTGACACTGTACAGAACCGCATTCACACACAAGAGCGCTCTCAAGCAGTATTCTTTGAAGAATTCATACGAGACGCTCGAGTTTCTTGGGGATGCAGTTCTGGGTTTCGTTGTTACAAAGTACCTCTTTGATAACTTTTCAGGTGACGAGGGGTTCCTGACAAAGGCGCGTACCAAGATTGTACGTGGCAAGACGCTAGCGGACGTTTCGCGCAGGCTTGATCTCGGGTCGATGCTACTCATGGACGACAAGGGTATGCGTCACGAATGGTTCCGCAACGAGAAGATCCTCGAGGACGTTTTCGAGGCTCTGGTCGGTGCGATCTACCTGGACCTCGGGGTTCTTTGGGCCAGGGAGTTTGTGACGCGACACCTGATCCAGGGGCCGGTGAGTCTCGAGGATGACAACTACAAGGACATTGTGATGCGTTGGTGTCAGGCCCAGCACATCACCTTGCCAGTGTATGATGTTCTCTGCGCGAAGAATGGCTTCGAGGTTTCTGTTACAGTGCTTTCCCACAAAACCTTTGGCGCAGGCAGGACGAAAAAAGAGGCTGAACAGGCAGCTGCGAAAAATATGCTCGCCATTATAAATGCCAGTCCGGTCAGCCAGCCCGTCTAACTTCAAGTTCCCGACAAAGAACCACCCGATCTTCAGAGAAATCGAAAAGGCGCGCCGTAACATCCCGTCTATGGAGTCGCGTCTGTTCAACCCGGCAGGTATAGCCGCCTACAAAAAGGCGAGTGCGTTCATTCGCAAGGCGCGCAAGGCGATCCGCAAGGGTAACCTTTCGGTGCACGTGATGAAGTACCGCGCGAGCCCTTCGCCGTCGCGCAAAATGTCTCCGCGGACCTACTGGAAAAAGGTTCGCGCGCACCGCTCAGCGGCACGGTGGACTGGGCCAACTGTTGTACCCATGCGTCGGTTCCGCACCAAGGGCACTGTCGCTTTAAAAACAACCTGGCCATTCCAAGTATGAGCCACTGGCGTACATGGACCGGCCCGGACCAAAGGAGTCCGGAATGGCTCGCACAGCGTGCAGGAATGCTGACCGCGAGCGACATTGCAACCGCACTCGGAATCAATCCGTACGAGAGCCCTGACGACCTGATGTACAAAAAGTGCGGCTTTCGGCGCAAGCAAACGACCGAGTGCACTGACTACGGCACCCGGCTCGAGCCCGAAGCACGCGACAAGTACTGTGAGCTCACAGGCGAGTCCGTGTTCGAGATTGGGCTCGTGCCTCACCCCAAATTTCCTTGGCTCGGTGGAAGTCCGGACGGAATCACCGATTCAGGGAAACTCATAGAGATCAAGTGTCCGCCGAAGCGCGAAATCACTCCGACGGTTCCAAAGTACTACATTCCCCAGGTTCAGCTGCTCATGGAGATTCTGGACCTAGAGGAGTGTGATTTTGTGCAGTACCGGCCCGCCTCAGAGGACAGGCCACAAGTACTTGTAGTCTCCAAAGTGCTCAGGGATCGTCAATGGTTCGCCGAGTCTGTGCCCGTTCTGGAGCGTTTCTGGAACAGGGTCCTAGAGAGGCGCAAGCAGCCGCTGTGGGAGGGTCCTTAGGACCAAGGGACCGGGGTCGGGGTCATCCTGACCCCCTTAGCGTCTCAGGAACCGATAAAGAACCCAAAGGACGATCGCCAAAAAAATCAAAGGCAGCAGGTCGAAACCAGGCCGGTCGTCAAGGTCGTGGCGGCGGGGGCCCAGCTCCCTCAGCGTCTCCTCGACCTTGAGATCGTACTGAATGAAACGAGGCGGGACGAGCTCGCGGTCCTCGGGAACTCCTTGTCCAAAGCACCCCCAGTCCTCGGCGGACGGCTGATCCTTGCAGCTGGCGTAGTCGTTTGTCGAGAGCCAGTTGGGAATCTGCGACTCGGCGATACCGGTGAGCGTCGGACCCTGGCACCCGTCGTAGAGATTACCCTTGCGTCCGGGCAGATCCATTACTAGTACACGAGGAAAAAAGGTCCTTGGGACCCCTAGGGACCGCCGTCTCTGGTCCCTGGTCCTTTAGGATCCCTAGGGACCGCTGTCCCTGCCATCCACTAACTGAGGGCCTAGCGGCCCTCTTCTGCTAGGCGCTATAGTTCCTGTTCCTGTTCTTCTGTCGGTGCACCTGCCACATCTGGTCGAGGTCAACTTCCAAAATGTCTGCAATCTGGAAAAGGTACGAGAATACGTCTCCAAGCTCTGTGACCACGTCCCACTTTTTCCGCGAGTTCTTCTGGTACAGCTTCTGGTTCTGCCTGATGGCTGATGCTAGCTCCCCTATCTCTTCAGTAAACAACAGCCATACCTTGTCTATCGGTGCCTTGTCCCACCCCTTGGCTACACACAGGTCGTGAGTCTCCCATTTGTAGGAGTTCATTGATATTTTTGTGTGTGATCCTTCTAACGGCGGTCGTCGGTACGGCCGCACGAACGGATGAATGCATAGACGAGGCTGACTGCAATCAGCAGGGTAACAACCTCGAAAAGCAGCTTGTGTCCAGTTTCAAACTTGGCGAGCGCCGACACGTGGTGACTCAGGAGCTCGAAGATCTTCTGGACACCCATCCACAGGATCGCACCGAATACAGTCTTGCGAACCTCGAGGTCCATTACTAGAAACACTCAAAAAATCCCATGGTCCGGGGACCATGGTCCCTGCAGTCGTGGCAAAGGAGCGTGGTCCCTGTGGGTACCTCTCGTGGCAAAAGCGTCCCTCCGGGCCGCGTTTACTCATAGACCAGTCCGCATCTCACCAGTTTTCTTGCCGTAGCTCGTGGTGCTGCGCGGCATGGCCGGAGGCACGGGCTGGGCAGATATGTCCTTCAGGTACATCTGGTAGCTCCGGATTCCCGACACGACCTGCTCCGCGCACTTTGTGACGGTGATCCGATTCATGTTCTGAACCTGCTGAGGGATGTTCCCGTACGGGTTGGTGATGTTCACCGAGTAGACCGAGCCCATGATGGCAAACAGGTCCGCCGGGTTCTGTTGTCCGATGGTCACACCGGTGGTCTGCCTGACAGAGTCACGGATGCCCGACTGGACCTCCGCGGCATTCTCCTCGCTGAAGAAGGCGCGGTACAACGGGTTGCTCTCCTGCTTAAACATTAAGACTAGTGCTCATAATAATTTCAGATGAATTACCTGGCCCTTCTCGAGTCTGCGCTTCCTCTGGTGGTCGCCATCGGCCCTGCGGGCACGGGCAAGACGTTCCTGCCCAGTCGTATCGCCGCCTCGAAGCTTCGTACTGGCAGTCTAAAAAAGCTGATTGTTACCCGGCCGGCTGTGACCGTCGACGAGAAGCACGGGTTCCTGCCCGGTACGATCGAGAAGAAGATGAAGCCGTGGACCCAGCCCGTCATGGATCACCTGGACTTTGATCCCAAGAAGATCGAGGTCTGTCCCCTGGCGTTCATGCGCGGTCGAACCTTTGATCACTCCTGGATCATCGCCGACGAGATGCAAAACTCAACCCCGGCCCAGATGAAGATGGCTCTGACCCGTATCGGCGTAGGGTCCAAGATGATCGTGACCGGCGACCTGTCCCAGATCGACGTACCGGAAAGCGGACTCGTGGACCTCTTGAAGCGCATGGACCGCAAGTACCTCATCGAGTTTACAGAGGAAGATGTCCTCCGGAGCGACATCGTCAAGGAGATTCTGGGGTGGTACCGGAGTGCCTAAGTGGTCCCGGGACCAGTCGATAGCAAAGACCGGGAGGGTCCTTAGGACCAAAGAAAGTGCCTAGGAAGTGGTCCCCGGACCTGCTTAGAAAGTTCGTACTCTAACATATAAATGAGGGTCCTGAAGCGAGACGGAACCTACGAGGATGTTCGCTTCGACAAGGTCACCGAGCGTCTGAGGAAGCTTGCGACGGACCTCGACGTTTCGTGTGACCTCGTGGCCCAAAAGGCTCTTTCCGAGATTCAGGACGGGATATCAACCTCAAAAATTGACGAGATTACCGCAGAGGTTGCGATCGCCATGACTGACAAGCCTGATTACGGCGTGCTCGCGAGTCGCATCCTGGTCAGCAACATGCACAAGAACCTAGGCAAGTCCCACGAACGCGATTACCTCTTTGACTATTTCGGACTCAAGACGCTCCTCAAGAGTTATCTCATGGAAGGTGAGACCCCGCAGGACCTTTGGTGGCGCGTCGCGAGGCAGGTGGCCAGCGAAGAGGACCTCCAGGAGACCTATGATGCGCTTTCCTTTAAGAAATATATCCACGCGACACCTACTCTGTTCAACTCGGGTACCGCAAGGCCACAGTTGGCAAGCTGCTTTTTGTGTTCGATGAGCGACTCGATCGAGGAGATTTACGACGCAAAGAAACAGATGGCCATGATTTCAAAGTATGCGGGCGGTATAGGTCTGCACATTCACGCGATCCGGGCAAAGGGTTCGCACATCAAGGGAAACAACGGTCGGTCCGACGGGCTTTTGCCAATGCTCCGAACCATCAATGCGGACGCCAGGTACGTGAACCAGGGCGGGCGACGCAAGGGGGCTGTCGCCGTGTACCTCGAGCCTTGGCACGCCGATATACTCGAGTTCCTGGAGATGCGTCTGAACCAAGGTGACGAGGAGTCTCGGTGTCGCGACCTTTTTAGTGCACTTTGGATCCCCGACCTGTTTATGAAGCGGCTCGAGGCTAACGAGGACTGGAGCCTCTTTTGCCCCAACGAGGCGCCCCACTTGTCCGATGTTTACGGCGACGAGTTTGAGGTGTTGTACCAGAGGTACGAGTCAGAGGGCAAGGCCCGTGCAAAGGTTCCCGCGCAGACCATCTGGAAGGCGATCCTGAAAAGTCAGGTGGAGACGGGTACGCCGTACATGCTGTACAAGGACTCGTGTAACCGGAAATCGAACCAGAAGAACGTGGGGACGATCAAGTCGAGCAACCTCTGTGTCGCTCCCGAGACCCCGATCCTGACGCGCCAAGGGTACAAGAAAATTGTCGACCTCGCGGACACGTGGGTCGAGGTGTGGAACGGTCACGAGTGGTCGAACGTCCAGGTTCGCAAGACGAGCGATGCTGCTGAACTCCTAAAAGTCGTACTGGACTCTGGTATGACCCTCGAGTGTACCAGGGAACATAGGTTTTGGCTCGAGGGGTCAAAAGTACATACCGAGACGCAATATCTCAAGGTGGATGATCGTCTCGTAGGGTGGACCAGTCCGGACGGGGTCTATGTAAACGGACCGCGAGTCATGAGTGTTCTGCGGACCGGTCGGGTTTCGCCGACGTATTGTTTCACCGAGCCTCTGAGGCACCTCGGGGTCTTCAACGGTATCCTGACCGGGCAGTGCACGGAGATTCTCGAGGTTTCTTCCAAGGAAGAAACGGCCGTGTGTAACCTGGCCAGTATCGCCTTACCTAGCTTTGTCGGGGGGAATTCTGAGAATTCCCCCCCAGGGACCTTCGATTTCCACGAACTCCAAAGGATCACTCGCCTGGTGGTACGTAACCTGAACAACGTCATAGACCGTGGCTATTACCCGGTCGAGGAGGCGAAGCGTTCGAACCTTCGGATGCGTCCGATCGGGATCGGGGTCCAGGGTCTAGCGGATGTCTTTGCAATCATGAAGATGCCTTTTGACTCTACAGAAGCTGCGGAACTCAACTCCAAGATTTTCGAAAACATCTACTATGCGGCTCTGTTCGAGTCGTGTGCCCTGGCGAAGAAGCACGGGCCTTACTCGGCGTTTACTGGAGGTCCAAACGGACCGTGTCCAGCAGCTCAAGGTATCCTACAGTTTGACCACTGGGGCGAATCGGTCAAGTTGACCGTCCCACACTGGAATTGGCTCACGGACGAGATCAAACAGTTTGGGCTCCGGAACTCGTTGCTCATTGCCCCAATGCCTACGGCGACAACGAGTCAGATTCTGGGGTTCAACGAGTGTTTCGAGCCGTTCACGAGTAACATGTACCTGCGGCGAACCCTGGCGGGTGAGTTTACAGTCATGAACAAGTATCTCCTCAAGGATCTTCGCGAGCGTGGACTATGGAACCGGCGCCTCAAAGATCAGATCATTCGTAACGGAGGTTCGGTCCAGGGAATCCCGGAGATACCCGAGGATCTGCAGAGGTTGTACAAGACGGCGTGGGAGATTTCGCCCAAGACGATAATCAACATGGCACGGGACCGTGGTGCATTCATCGATCAGTCGCAGTCCATGAACCTGTTTGTCGAGGACCCCACGAATGCGAAACTGAGCAGTATCCACATGTACGCGTGGAAGCAAGGCCTCAAGACGGGCATGTACTACCTGCGGACCCGTCCCAAGGCGAAACCGATCCAGTTTACTCTGGAACCGGAGTGTGCGATGTGTTCAAGCTGATTTGTAGATTGCGTAGTGCGCTGCGTTTATGAGGAAACCTGCCAAAGTACTGTTTAGCAAAGTTACGTATGCTCTGAAAGTATTCGCACCTAGTCGACATGTCACCCGTCCAAACGTTGTTGTCCAAGTCCACGAGTGTAGTGCGCCATAGCCAGTCTTTGAATCCGTCATACCTGGACCAAGTTCTTAGGTTGGGTAAAATGCTGTTGTGTACCACGATGGTCAATAAAATTGTGAGTTGATCTAGGTTTACCGGAACGAGATCAGGCTCATTCAATAGTACAAGTAACTCTTCTTTGTGTATGTTCGGCCATACTATACACTGATTCTCAGGCCTTTCAAAGACTTGTTTGAGAATCCGTGGTATGAGCCGAGTATATGGACCGTCCTGAGGTGGTTCGATACCTGCTACATTTACGTTACCTAGTCGGTTTCGAAACACCACCGGTAGAGGCTGAGGTTCTCTGACGTACTTTACGTTCGCTGGTCGGTCACATGGATTTTTACGAGCCATGTGTCTCGACTCAGCCACTTTCCATGACGGACCTTTGAATACGGCTCCGCACCTCTCACATGTATGAGCCATTTACTATGGCCTGAGAAATTTCTTCCAGGGAAGGGATGGGAACTAATTTTGTGAGAATTTCCCCCTTTGTAATTTTTCCTGCTCTGAGCAGTCCAAGAGTTTCCCGGGTATCGTCCTCTATATGGGCCCTACACTTGTGCCTCCCACCCCATGGGGAGTTGAGACAGTCCTCGCAATTCATATAATTTCTCCCCCGAAAAATTTCTGCTGCTGTTGACGGACATGGGTGCATACCTCTAAAAATTCATGATGACTTTGGGTCAAAAATGCCGGATGAAATTTCTTAGGTACCCATGTACATCCGGGATGTGATACCTCTAAAAATTCTTGATGACTTTAGGGTAAAAATGCCGGACGAAATTTCTTAAGGTACAGCATGGATAAATATTTCAAGACGTGGAAAGGCAAACCTGACGATGCATTCAAGGTTATCGACGAGCTCATGCGTAAAGGGGTTGACTTTCAAATACCGGAACTGGTGGAAAAATTGAAGACTATGGGGTACATGATAAAGGATGGTCGAATTGTACTGTCCAATTATTCAGTTGACGAGTTTTTGGAATCATGGAACGGAGAACCTATGAGCATGTATGACATGATACACGCCATAAAAAATATCAGCCCGAATCGGTTTTCGGTACAGTATCTACAAGATAAGCTCGCAGAGAGAGGCTATCGTGTAGATCAAACTACAAGTTTGGTTACGCATCCAAATGCAGCCATGGATGAGTTTCTAGATAAATGGGACAAGCATCCTATGTCACTGAAAGATATAATGATCGAAATTCAGACTATCCAGAGAGCTTCCCGTAAGGTGAGTGACTTGATAGAGCGTCTAGATAAGATGGGGTTCAAGGTTGATGAGAAAGGTATGGTTGTTTCGGCTGGTGAATGCTAGCGAATTTTCAGCCCCAATAGTATGGCCTCGAAGAGGTACACGAGCAACGGGAACGTCGTGCGTCTCAACGAGACGAGGAACGGGATCCCATTCTTCAGAAAGGAGAACCCCACGATGCTCGAGCTCGAGATCGTCCGGAAGCTTCAGCGGAACCCTCATCCGAACATAGTCAAGATTTACCATGTCAGTCCGGACTATTATGACATGGAACTTGTTAGTACCCGAGTGACCCGTCGAGAGTGTATCGAACAACTCGCAGGTCTCACGAGCGCCAAGCGACACATGCAAAGACTAGGAATAGCGTACCTCGATTGGAAAAGGGACAACTGTGGCCTCGCGGACGGAAGAGTCAAGGTTTTCGATTTTGACTCTTCGGCACTCGTGCGCTGGTTGACTGTCAAGGCGCCGTTCATCAAAGGGTACAGCTGGCGCAAGGCGGAGAACCAAGGACTCACCGACCCGTTCAAGATTGACGACTGGATCTTTGCCGGGTTCATGCGCCTGCCCGGCTCGTCAAACAACTCAATCTTCAACTAATCCAAACGCCTGGACCGGGTCCGAGGCCTAGACCCAGTAGAACACAGACGAGTCCACAGGTGATCTCGGCTGCCCTTGCTTCTGGTGTCTGACCTTTGCTGGAGGCGATAATCGCGCCCATGCCAACACCAACGATCAAGGCACCTATGAGATCCTTCCGCATTTACATGAAGCCTAGAATTTTATTCATCACCTGGTACGGAAGAGTCACCGGCTCACCGTGTGGACCAGTGAACACAGTCTTGCCTACTGCAGCGACCCGTTCGGCTTTCTTACGCCGGACCATACTCTTGGCCCCTTTTTGAAAAGATCGGATGCGCCGGTTGTTCAGCTTGTCGAGTATTCTTTCTAGTCTTTGTATTTTACCTGGGTTCACGGTCCCTAGTAATTCTCGCCTGATTTGAAAAACGGGTGGTCCTTGGACCGCCAGCGCTTCACGGAACTTACCTATACGCCGGTTCAGCTTGTTGAGTTCGTTCTGACGGGTCTGGAGTTTCTGACGAGCCCTGTTCATGAATTCCTGCGCCTTGTTTTCGGACATCATCCTGTGGAGTGCGTTCATGTTCGTGGTTTGTGCCACAGTTCTAGCAGCGGTGTAACTCGGAAGGAGCTCTTCACGTTGCCTATGAAGCTTGTTCAGCTCCGCCTGACTGACCGCCTTTTTACGCTCTATGGCACGAGCTCGGAGCAGTTCATCCATTACTTAAAAGCATAGAGTTTCTAAAAGGTATGAACTTCCAGGGCCTCAAGGTTGTTCCGACTTTCAAGACACAGTTCCAGGCGACCGTCGTTGACTATCACCAAGAGTGGCGCAGCTTGTCTTTGGATGTGGACGAGGACACCGTGCAGATGTGGCGCGCCCTGGAAACTCAGGTTCCGCCGCAGCCGTTTCCCTGGCACTCTGCCCTGAACGGGACGGTCCTTAGGGTCAAGACGGACGATCGCACGATGTTTTTCGACAAGAGCTCATCTTTGGTCGTCGATGATCCAAAGGTGGGTTCTAGGGTGTCAGTGATTCTAGAGATCAAGTCGGTCTATAACTTCAAGGAGATGGCGGGATTTACCTGTCGAGTTCATCAGCTGAAAACGCTGGAGGAACCCTCACGCGAGTGGAAAGGCGAGTCTGGGAGCGGATCCCAAAAGATTGGCAAGTGCCTGATCTGATGGTCCTAAAGGACCCCCGGGGACCAAGGGGCGCTCTTGAATTTGCTATGGTCCTGGGGACCGCGGGGACCACTCATCTAAGGCGCTCTTGAATTTGTAAAGGGGGCTATCCACTTGGATGGTCCATGGACCACTCATCTAAGGTGCTTTAGGCGCTCTTGAACTTGTAAAGGGTGCTAACTATCGGGGCTTTTGCCATCCACTGGTCACTGGGACCACTTAGGCGCTCTTGAACTTGTACACGCGGTAGTGCTTGCCCGTCTTGGACACGGCCATCACGAAGCGCTTGCCCTTGCCGCTCTTGCTCACCATGATGTTGCGGCCCTTGGAGTTGACGCCCACCACCTCGTGGATCACCTTGTGGCGCACACCGCCGCCCACCTTGCGCACCGGCGTGGTCAGGCGCACGCGGTAGATGCGGTACGGCTGGCCGGTCTTCTTGGACTGGCCCAGGACGAACTGCTTGTGGTGCAGGGACTCGTACACCTGGCGGCCCTTGTAGTTGGTCACGCCCTCGACGGTCGTCATGACCGGGCTGCGGCGGGTACGCGCGACGCGGCGGCCGTGGGCAGTGCCGCCCGGGCTCATGCGGATCACACCCGCCGTGAACGCGCGCAGGCCCATGCGGGGCACGCGGCTGCGGCCGGCGTTGCTGCGACGCTTGCGCATCACCGGGCTGGCGAACAGAGCCTTGAGGCCCATGTTGCGGCCTGGGCTCACCAGGCGCTTGGGGCGGGTGGTCCGGGGACCAGAGGCCCGGCGAGCGCGGGTGCTGAACAGAGAGCGAAGAGCCGGACCGTAGGATGGAGAGCGAGCCATGGTTACTGTAACTGGAGAAAAATTTCCTGGATGTCCCTGGAGCTAACGCGGCTACTAGTCCCTAAGGACCGCTGCTAGACCTTGGTCCTAAGGACCGCTAGGTTTCACTCGGCGCTGGTCCTAAGGACCACTGCTAGACCTTGGTCCTCGGCGCTGGTCCTAAGGACCGCTGCTGAAGCCCAGCACGCTACTAAACTTGTCCGACTGGTCGTTGGCCTCCACGAAAACTCCGCCCTGAATGCAACTTTCTACAATAAACTTGTACGTCTCCAGGATGTCCTCGATCGTGTTTGCGCCGGTGACTATCACCGCCCCTGACGCAAAGATGCTCGTAGTTGTCTGCTTGTTCGTCGCCCTGTACTTGATCTTGACCGCCGAGTACCGGTCCGGGTCGAAGCTGGCATTCTGGAACAGTTCCGTCGCCCTGTAGAGGTTGATCGAGTGGTTCAGCGAAAAGTTGGCGTTGATCATCACGATACGAAAGTCCTCTGGAGTCATGTCCACGTTGTAGACGAGTTTCAGAATCAGACACAGCTGGCGGGTAAAGACCCGGCAGTCGATCAGGTCCGCACACCCAGCAACCTGTAGCGCACCGTTCGGGAAGATCTTGACCTTCTTTGTCGAAAGCTTGTCCTCGTAGCCGATCGAAACCTGGTTATAGAAATCGCTGTAGAACATGCGCCACGTGGATCCGCCCGTGATCGGTAGGTACCTCAGCTTCCGGAACACGGCTCTGAGGACATCGGGGTTCAGGGGTTTGGGCGCCCGGGCAATCATCGTGATCGTGGTTATGTTCGCGACCGTCGGACGGAGAGTTTCAGGCAGAGACGCCCTGAAGTTTTGCAAGGAGGAAATGAACGCCTTGGTGGCTTGCATCGGAGTGCCTAGGAGTTGATGGGAGTTCCTCCTGTCGCTTAAAGCCACTCGACCTTTGGGGACACCTTTTTGGAGCAATTTTCTCCGCCCCTACTAAATGTCTACTCGCTTTGGCATGGCTGACGGTCGGTGCCTGACCCTGAATCAGGCGAACGAGCTCCTGTACGAGCAGGTGGCTTCGAAGCTGAATATCAACCCTCTGGACAGCGCACGCATGCGCATGACCCTGGAGAACTCGGACTCTGTGCCCATGGGTACGGACTGGCCGTGCGGCATCATTAATTATCGGGAGCTACAGTAAATGGAGGCCCAAGGACCAGCGCCCCCAAAAGACAGAACACTTCTTTGGGTCGTCGTCGCCCTGGTGGTCATGGCAGTGGTGGCCGTAGGTATTTGGCTGGCGGTCAAGTACTCGGCTCCGGCGCCCACGGACACTGCCAAGGGTTCCGCGAACCTGAGCAACTTGACTGCATCATTTACGTGTGCCGGAGCTAACGCCGGAGCAGTAGCGACTGTATATGACTCCATAGGCGTTCAGGCGTTTTACGGTGGTTACGATTCGAACGGAAACGCACTGTCTAGCATGACTTGTCCTTCTGGGTACACCAGTTCCGGCGGTTATAACGGTTACTATACATGTACACCGGCAAATCCCAAGACACCGACTTTTACGGCAGGTGCCGCAGCAGGAATGGATGCGTGCCAAAAGTCGAAAAGTTACGGTCAAGCGACTCTGAATCCGCCGTGTCCCAAAAATTACAGACTCACTGTGATGGATGGCGTCCGGTATCCAAATCCTAATACTATTTGTCAACCACCTTTGCCACCATGTCCGACTGGGTACACACAGAATGGCGACACGTGTCTTCCTCCGGCGTCACTCGGGAATCCATGCCCTTCCGGAACACAAGCGAGAGGTCCTTGGTGCGTCCCCGATATCGTAAATGCCCCGGCCCCGGCGGCTACAAACCTGAGTAACCTGACTTCGATGTTCACTTGTGCTGGGTCGAACACAGGTGCCGTTGCCAAGTTTTTCGATTCACAAGGTGCTCTCGGTTTCATCGGCCAAGTGAGTTGTCCATCGGACAACTATGTAACCCAAAACGCTTATGGTAATACGCTGTGTACGGTCAAACAAACGAGAGACATGCCGACTGATCCGGCTGCTTTCGCTGGCATGATCGATTGTACACCAGGCGCTATAGATCCTCCGTGCCCTTCTTCGTACCAGTCGATTGCTGGAAAGTGTGTACCTCCCAATGTACGCCATGATGGTACATGCCCGACTGGATTTTCGGTGAGCACTCAAGTGTCTGGTGCATGTGTGCCACCCAAGTCCGTTGACGGTAAATGTTCTACCGGAACCTTGAATCAGGGATGGTGCGTCCCCAATTAAAAACCTGACTCTCTAAAAAATCATGATCGTGGTCGACGGCAATATCGGATCTGGAAAATCTACACTCTTGGATGGGCTTTCGAAGCACGGCTTTACCGTACAAAAGGAGGCCCTAGAAAAATGGCCCCTCGAGGAGTTTTACGCCGACCCTGCAACATGGGCCATGCCCTTGCAGCTCGCAGTCTTCTGGTCCATGGGAGAGAAAATTCCAATTTCTCTCGGTCCAGAGACCACCGTCCGCGAGCGCTGTCCCGATTCAGCCTTTGACGTCTTTTGGCGCGCCCAGGAACGACCACCACAGGAGGATCTTGTCGTGACTGAGTTTTACGAGCGCCACCGCTGGACACCCGAGACGCACATCTACCTAAGGTCCAGCCCCGAGTGGTGTTTTGGTAATCTCAAAAAGCGTACCCAGGCGGGTGACTCTGGTGTTACTTTGGAGTACCTGAAAGAGCTTCACGAGCGCTACGAAAAGTTCTTCCAAGGACGAGAGCACCTCGAGATAAATGCCGAACAACCACCGGAGGTTATTTTGTCGGACATTATCAGATGTCTACGACGGTAGTCACGAGCGGGTACGCTTCGCTCGTGGCGGACACGGCGATAGCCCTCGCGACACAGGCAAACACCCTGGCGTTTCAGGCGAACGCCACTTCGACAAGTGCAAACTCGCTGGCAGTTCAAGCGAACGCGGTCGCCTTTGCTGCTAATACCATCGCCAACCAAGCCTTGAACGCATCCTTTGGAGTCACGGTCAGCGGGAACCAGATCACCCTTGGAAGCACTGGAAACAATGCGTCGGTCATAGGATCGAACGTCTACGTGGGCGCAAACCTCACCGCGAACATCAACGCGTCCAACGTGTTCTTGCTCGGTAACCTGGTTGTCGGCACCAATACCCAAAGTCACGTCATGTACGGGTCTAACATTTCCATGTCAAGTCCAGGCAATGTCACGGTCACGAACCTGTTCACAACCACAAACATAGTCACGACCGCGTACGTCAAGGCTGCAAGCTATTTCGGTGACGGCTCGAACCTTACGGGCATCGTGGCCGGCGGAGGCTCGGGCTACGTCTCCAACGCCTTTGGAAATGCTGCTTCGAGTACCGTCACCCTGGGTAACACGAGCGTTCCGCTCCAGCTGAACGGTTCCAGCATCAGCTTCTCCCAGCCTCTCAGTGGTAACGGGGCAAACCTGTCGGGCAACTCCTCTTTTGCGTCCCTGGGAACAACCGCCTCGGCAGTCACTGTCGGAGGCACCGGTCTCTTGACCGTCCAGGGTTCCGGTGTCCAGGTATCCATACCATCAGGTGACCTGAAAATAACTGCCAACTCGGTACAGACCTCGGCGAACGCTTACTTTGGTAACGTCTCTGGTACATTTTACGGTAATGGATCGAACTTGACTGGTGTTTTACTAACTGGTGCAACCTATTCTGCAAACGCTTTCGGAAATGCAGCCTCGTCCAATGTCACCCTGGGCAGCTCGACAATCAATGTCTCGATCACCGGCACATCGGTAACGTTCACCGGTAACCTTTACGGAAACGGATCCGGTCTCACAGGAAACAGCTCGTTTGCGAGTCTCGGTACCTCCGCCACCGGCCTGGTGACACTTGGAGCGACAGCTCAGCCTTTGACTGTCCAGGGTTCGGTCATCGCCGTAAACCCCGCAGTGACTGCAAATCTGTATATTGGGAACGCCTTGACCACCGGGAACGTTGTCATAGGAGGTACCCAAGGTAATGTCTATCTGGCGAATACGGTCTTTACCGGTACAGTCTCTGGGAATGGGTCGGGACTCTCGATGAACACCTCGGCGAACCAACACGGTACAACTGCTACGAGTCCAGTGGTACTAGGGAACAGTGGTCAGACCCTGACCCTGACTGGATCCTCGGTCACAATCAACGGTAATGCCTGGATTCCCAACCAGAGTGCCAACTACTTTGGGAATGCTCTGACCACAACGAACATTTCCATCGGCTCAAATCTTACGAGCGGTAACATCTACTTGGGTAACACCTCAACTAATGTCGTCGTGAACGGTACACTGTTCGGTAACGGCGCTTCGCTGACCATAAACACATCAGCGAACCAACTGGCAACAGCCGCAACTGCCCCCGTGACTATCGGAGGCTCGAACACGCTCACGCTCTTCTCGAATACAGGCACATTCGCATTCCCCGTGAGCAATGTACAATCTGCTGGTGGTACGGGTGTCGCCGTGACTCTCAACAACTCTACGGGCATAGCGCCCACGTGCAAGGTTGGTGACACGATCACGGTCGCCCTGACGAGCCCTACGACCTATAACGGTCCACAGGTGGTCACTGCTGTCTCGACGCCCTTTACTGGGACGAACAGCGTCACTTTTACCTTTGCTGGAACGGCCGGTGCTGGAACCGTGGCGGCGAGCGGCTTGGCCACCATGAACAGTTATCAAATGAGTCTGACTTCCAACGGGGACATTTGGCTCAACGCTAACGCCTTGTTCGTACCTTCGAACGTCTATTTGACTGGTAACCTGACGGCAAATTCTGTCCTGGTAGGAACAGCCAAACTCAGTAACATCCTCGGGAACGTAGGTATCGCCGGAAATGTGTACTTGCCAGCCGGTGCGTCTTATTACGGCGACGGGTCCAAGCTCTCTGGAATCTCGGGGTCAGGGTTCACGGCCGGTGCAAACTATTTCGGAAATGCAGCAACGTCCTTTGTGGTTTTCGGAAACACCGGCCAGGTTTCGAACCTCGTGGGCTCTACGGTCAACCTTGGAACCGCTGGTAATAATGTAGCTATAATAGGAAACCTAACTGGAAGCGGAGCAAACCTGAGCATGAACACCTCTGCCGCGAGCATCGCGACAACTGCGACGAGCACAGTCAATGTAGGAACGACCCAGCCGATCAACATCAACGGACCGAACGGAGCCGCACTGGCTGCATCAGCGGGTGCAGTGAACGTGGGCGGCCCGAACATGAACGTCATCGTCCAGAACAACGGAGGCACGACCGTGCTGACGACCGTGGGCGGAGTGACTCTTGGGGCCTCGGCCGTCGCCACGACGATCAACGGATCCACGATCACTTTGAACGGTAACGCATGGACTGCACTACAAAGTTCCAACTATTTCGGAAATGCACTCACCACGACGAACATTAGCATCGGTTCAAACCTGACCACGGGTAACATCTACTTGGGCAACGCCACAACGAACGTCATAGTGAACGGTACTCTCTTCGGTAACGGATCTGGACTAACTGCAAATACCAGTGCGAACCAGTTCGGAACCACGGCTACGAGTAACGTGGTCCTGGGTAACATCATCGGTACACAGTCACTGACACTTTACGGCTCATGCGCAACTCCAGTTTTCCAGACCAGTGGGGTTGGAAATGTGGCCATCGGTGTATCTACGTTCCCAGTTACCTTTAGTGGATACCTCGTCGGTAACGGTGCGTCTGTCAGCATGAACACTTCAGCGAACCAGCTCGCAACCTCTGCTACGGCTGCGGTCCTCGTGGGCACAACCGGACAAAACGCAAACATTGTAGGTTTGGGAACCGTGGTTTACTCGACGGCAAACACGGTCGTCGCGGGCGCAAACGTGAACCTGAACGGAACTGTCTATATCAACGGCACGGCCTACTCTGCCGGCGGTGGCTCTACCTTTACGGCCAACGCATTTGGTAACGCAGCCACGTCGACGGTCAACGTCGGTGTGTCTACCCAGGTTCTCAACCTCAACGGTTCTACAGTATACGTCAACGGAACAGCCTACAGCGGTGGCGGAGGCGGAGGCTCGACGTATACCTCGAACGCCTTTGGTAACGCCGTGACCTCAAACGTACTCTTAGGAAGCGCAACAACTAATACCTTCGTAGGCGCAAGCGGTGGTAATGTCTACGTCCAAGGCGTGCTTAATCCCGTCGGGTTCGGTGGGTCCTTGTCGGATGAAACAACTACGCTGACTCTGGCGAACCAAATTTCGATCCGCGCGCCTTACGGGTTTACGATACGCCAAGGGTATCCGCCCCGTTGGTCACTCAACGTCCTGCCTACAGCAACGACCCCGGTCACGTTCGACCTTCAGAAGAACGGTGCGAGCATTTATACGAGCGGTAACCAGCCGACCATAGGCTCGACTGCTGTTTCGAATACCTCTGTGAACGGAACACTCATCGGAGGCTCAAATACTGTGAATGCCGGCGACCTCTTGGTGGCCAAGGTGCTTTCTTTGGGCTCCGGTACCCCAGCAGGGGCCAAGGTTTTCATTTTTGGGTCCTAAAGGACCAGGACCCACGAGAGGCTCTTAAAAATGTGACTCGTTTTTACTCTAGGAAATGTTTCGTTACTGGGCGACCACTTTTGCGTACACATTTACCCGTGCATTTTGGCTCAACAAGTGTCCTCTGGTTACCGTGTCCGTGTTTCAGTCCGTGGTCGCGGGCGTAATGGGCCCCTTTACGTTTCCGGTTCTCTTTACCAGCGACCTGGCGAATCTCGAAAGGTACCTCAGGGGTATGCCTATGGTCGAACACATCAAGATTCCAGATCTCTAGGAGCATGAGTTGGTCCTGGGACCAGCCACGACGGTCCATGGGACCTCCAGTAAATTTGACCGAATCTTTTTCTCCCTAAAAAACAGAGATGTTCGTCACGTACAACTACGTGGCGCCGTCTACAACCTATGCATTGGATCAGCTGACCCCGATCACAAAAGCCTCGCTAAGAGGCGTTTACTCCTTAGCGACGCTTTTCGCAAACTCCGGTCCGGTCGTTCAGATTTCAAACACGTCCGCAGCGACGGTCACGGCAAACTTTTACGGCTCCACTTCCGGAACATCGTTGACTACCGGTGCACTGGGAACTGGACTGACTCTAGCACAGTGGCTCGCGGCTAACCCCGGAACGGCATATGTTACTACATGGTACGACCAGAGTGGTTCCGGGAACCACGGGACAACATCCACAGCCGCCCAGCGACCATTCATCAATGTGGCCAGCGTTCCTTGGACAGTGGACATGAGTAGCGGACAGTCATATTTCAACTTGCCGAGCGGAACCATTCCCATGAACTCGACCAACACACTACACGTCAAACACAATCCACCGGTTTCTGGTGTTAACGGTGGTATAATTGGTGCTGGATCATTGTCCACAGGTGCTGTAAACGGTCTCAATTGGAGTAATACTCCATTCTATAACTTGTCATGGTATGCAATCAATTTTCAAGAAAATTTTCCATTTTTCACAAATCCAATTTATACAACATGGATCACTTCCAACACTGTACCCGGGGCTATTACTAGTTCGGTGTTTTCCGGTGGGTTGTCAACAACACTTTACAATATTTCGGCTTTTAACAACGGTTCAATTGTTAAAGCGTTCACAAGTAACGGATGGGTTGGAGTCACTGGTAACGACGTTCTAGGTCGTTCACCGAATAATTCAAATATTTATGCACAGATGTACCACGCCCTGATTTCGAACGCCGCTGTAAGCGCACAAGACCAGTGGGTCATCGAGCAGCAAGAGTCGGTAACATCTAGCCCGTGGGCGACGGGCGGGATCGTTACGAACTACCAGGCGAACAACGTCACGTATTACGTCCACAGCTTTTTCAGCTCGTACGTCAGCCAGGACCCGTACTGGGCGCAGGTGGTACTGCTCTTGCACGGCACCGGAACTGGGTCGGTCACGTCGACCAATGTAGTCGACTCGAGTCTGTACGGGGTTTCTTCTGGATACAGTCTGGTTGGTACTCCCACTTATACTTCCGCAACAACCGCGACCGGCTCCCCAGGTGCCTTTGTGTTTTCTAGCTATTCAGTGTCTTCGAACGCAATGGTCACAACACCGTCCAAGCCGCAGTACGTCATAGGAACACAGAACTTTACAATCGAGTTTTGGTTCTACGCAACCTCTTTGCCGGCTAGTCCAGCTGGCAATACGTACGGTCTAATAGGTAACGGAACTGGTTCTTACACTCCTAACGGATTCTGGCGCATTTGTATAGTTGCCAGCGCAGGCAACAAATTGTATTGCGACGGGGCCATTGGTGGCACAGGTACAACCACAGTCGTAACCGGGAAATGGTACCATGTTGCAGTTACTCGTAACGGAAGCAATCTGTATGGATTCCTGAACGGAAATCTAGAGTTTTCGGGTACGACATCTGGTTACCTCGGTAACGGTGGAACAGCTTCTTCGCCTGTGTCTACCGACGCAATCGACATCGGATGCGCTTACCTTCCAACAATGGGAACTCAAATCCTCGACGGATACATGCAGGACATTCGCATCACCGTCGGCGTCGCCCGGTACACTTCCAGTTTCACAGTCCCCACGAGTCCGTTTCCAAACGGGACCCAGGCTGCGTTTTCCAGCAGTACAACTTTAAATGCAGACATCCTCGTGGTCGGCGGGGGCGGCGGGGGCGGCATCAGCGGAGGCGGTGGCGGTGGTGCAGGCGGTCTCCAACTGTTCCAAAATCAAAATTTAGCACCAGGTTCGTACCCGGTGATTGTTGGAACGGGTGGTGCTGGCGGTACCAGCGCGTATTATACAGCCTCCAACGGTGGCAACTCTCAGTTCGGATCACTCAACCCTTCCGTAGGTGGTGGTGGTGGTAACGGTAATGCAACTGCAACTACAAATTATCAAACTGGAGGTGGGTCAGCTGGTGGTACGTCTGCAAATCCTACTAGTGGACTAACTGGAAGTCCACCTAACCCACCAGTGCCGGGTCAAGGCTATGCCGGAGGTACACTCACTGCTATTACGAATTACTACGGTTCAGGTGGTGGTGGTGGTGCCGGTGGTCCGGGTCTAAATGGCACATCGTCCGTAGGTGGTAATGGAGGCCCTGGTATGCTCGTGGACATTACCGGAACACCGACGTATTATGCAGGTGGTGGGGGAGGCTCAGGTTACTATGCTGGGACAGGAACACCAGGAACAGGAGGTATAGGAGGCGGCGGTGCTTCCGCGGTAGCAAGTTCGTCTACAGCCGTTGGATTCAACGGTCAAAACGGCCTCGGTGGTGGCGGTGGTGGGGGCGTGGCCTTGGGTGGTTCCGGCGGATCCGGTATCGTCGTGGTGAGGTACGCAGCACCCACCGTCCAGGACACCTACCAAGCTTCCACCCTTTTGCTTTTGCATTGCGACTCGTTCGTCGATTCGGGGCCGTACCAGAACCAGCTCACGCTTTCCAACGCCGTAATTTCTACATCCACGCTAAAGTTCGGTACCGGGTCGTTTTCGTTCGGAGCCAACAACACGGTCTCAACAACCATTTTGCCATTCGGTGCGTCAAATTTCACGGTCGAGTTTTGGGTCAACCCGGTTTCGAATACAGCCGGATCCTTTTTGGGGTCGAGTAACCAAGGGTGGAGCATTTCTTTGGTAAATGGAACGGTCCGCGTGTTCAATTCGTCCGCCAACGGCGTCGCCGCATTCTTGACTGGTACCTTCGGTGTTCCAACTGGTTCGTGGTCGAGCGTGATTCTACAAAAAATTGGCTCCCAGGTCTACCTCTTTGTTAACGGGAACCTGGATGTCTTTGGAAGTATCAACGGCGCGTGGGACACACAAGCCTCTTCAACTATTGTCCTAGGCCAAGGATTACAAGGCTTTCTCGATGAGGTAAGGGTCTCTTTGGTTGCACGCTACCCCTTGAATTTCCAGCCTCAGGCGACACCTTGGAACCCTGACTCGAGTACGGTCCTGCTCATGCACTGTGACCCACCGGCGGATTCCTCCCAATTCGGGGTCACGCTAAGCGCAAACAATTTTCCGACGTCAAACGGCTCTTCGACCATCGGTGCCGGTTCGCTCAGTTTCACGGGTGTTCTAAATCAGTTTTTTGTGACACCGTCCAGTCCGAATTACACGCTAGGATCTGGAAATTTCACGATTGAGTTTTGGATGAATTGGAACGGGTTGTCCGCTAACCAGGGTCTGGTGATGGGCAACGGAGGTCCATCCACATCTATTAACGCATGGGGGTTCTTTGCTTACAATTCATCCGGACCAGCCATGTACGTGTACTCGAACGTCCTTCAGAATTATTTCACCGGCGTTCCGTCCACATGGACCCATATAGCGTTTCAGAGGGCAGGAACACAGGTGAACGTGTTTATGAACGGTACGTCTGTACTTTCCGCCACGTCAGCAAATATCATCGACGTAGTGGGTTCAAACAAGATTTACCTGGGATGTTGGCCAGCGAGTTCCGGTGTAACATCTTTTATCGGGTCACTGGACGAGATACGTGTTTCGAACATTGCTAGATACCCAGTTAGTGGTTTCGTGCCCTACAACAGCTACTTTACACCGGATGCCAACACGATGCTCTTGGTCCATGCCGACGATACGACGGACGCTGCCCTCAGAGCACCCCTGAGTGCCAACGGAGCAACTGTGTCCACTTTGACCAAGTTCGGCACGGGTTCGCTGGGGTTCTCGGGGAACACGTACGCGAACACGAACTCATCGACAAACTACTATTTCGGCTCGAACAGCTTTACGACGGAGTTTTGGTTTTTTAGTAATACATCGAATGTTCAAACTCTGTTGACAAACCCTGGTGTATGGTCGCTCAATTCCGGTCTCACAATTCCATACGTAACACCGAATCTTGTGGCCTATTGGGACATGATTATTAATCCGGCCGCGGGAACAACTTGGACTGATATTTCAGGTAACAACAACACAATTACGTTCAGTGCTACACCAACATATACATACGGAGCGGCTTATCTAGGCACAACAACATCCGGAACAGCGTCCAGTATAACTGAAAATGCATCATTCGCGATCGAGTTTGTAATACAGCCCACTATCACTTTGGCTTCGGCGGGATCTACACCCATAAGATGGGGTGCGTCTTTCAACGGAGCATGTTACATGGTTCAAATGGGTAACTATGCATCACCAACTAATACCATAAAACTGTACACTGACCAGGGTGGTGGTCAGAGTGTTCAGGATTCCACGGGTGTGCTGACCACTGGCGCATTTACTCACTATGTGGTAAACCTGTCACCTACAATCAGCGGTAGTAACTACCCGGTTACATTTTACAACAACGGTGTTCTCGCAACGAGTTCATCGGCTGGGTTCACAGTACAGCTAGCAAATGGTAGTCGTGCCTTTGTCGTTGGTGACACCGGTGGTGGAGGTCTTGGTGGATGGATAGGTATGGTACGAGTGTACAACTACCCATTGACAGCAGCTCAAGTGGCTCAGAACTACGCATCTGTCAAAGCGCGAGGATCCGTTTACAATTTACCTTAGTCACTAGTATGAGTCGGGTGTCCCTTGTGTCCTCCAATATCGGACCGACCCTGATTGGAACTCAACAAGTCCTTCCCAATACCTGGAACCACTATGCCCTGACTAGGTCCGGGAACGTCATCACCGGGTTCCTCAACGGTGTTCAGGATTTCCAGTACGTCACCTCAAACACCCTGGACGGTTCTTCAGGCCCCTCCATTTTGTCGATTGGAGGTGCCCCGAGCTCGAACGGCGGACTCGTAGGCTACATGGATGAACTTCGAGTTTCGAACGTTGCGAGGTACTGCTCAGTGAGTCTCCAGACCTCCTCGTTCCCTAGTCCCGTGCTTTACGAGTACCCTCCGACGTCCCTGACAGCAACCGCTTCAGGAACCAACCCTTCTTCGAGTCTCCTCAGTAATCTCGTCTACGGTAACGGGATATATACAGCAAACGCCTCGAGCAACTCGGTCGGTATGCCTGCCTACATGGCCTTTGATAAAACCTCGAACGAATGGTTTGTGTCCAGCACAACAAACTGGGCCTCGAACGGGATTTACCAAGGCTCAGGGAGTCAACTCATCTCGGGAACCACATTCAGCGGAGATTGGGTCTCTCTTCAGTTACCGTATCCAATTTCGCTCCAAAGTTACCTCGTAACACCTGGTACGCACGGCTTCAGCAGTTGGGTCCTGGCGGGTTCGAACGACGCAAACACATGGACCCTGGTGGACACGCAGTACAATGTTCCCGTGACTGCACGTTTCGCTCTGGACGGACTCTCGGCCAACGCTTTGACGAACGCAAACGGCCTGTTTTCGTGTTACCGGCTCTTGACGTCATGGACCGGACCCGTGGTTAATATCCGCCGCGGAAGCGACTCTGCGACCCTCGATTTCTTTGCGGACAACCAAGGTAACCTTTGGAACTCCAATGTCTCTTTGGTCAGTTGGGTCGGGTCCAGCAACGCCTATGTGACCACATGGTACGATCAATCGGGCAAGGGCCACAATGCGGTCCAGCCTACGGCGGCGATCCAGCCGCAGTACAATGCGACACTGAAACTCATCGATTTCACTAGCCCGAGTGTGTCATCGAACGTGTACATGTTTATGCCTTCAACGACGATACCTACAAACACGGTCCAGTCCACAGTCACACACAAACTCGGTAAGATTAACGCGACAGCTGCTGGCGTCATATTTTTTACCGGTGGTAACGGGACTGGTGGATCACAGTACAATACCGACATAACACCGACGCAATACAACACGTCTCAGTATGGAGGGAGTTCGACGGGTGGTACGGTGACTGCGGGCGACGTAGGTACGTGGAAGTTTGGCGGTGCTGGATCACCCACGCAGTACTTTTACCTTAACGGCCAAGAGTCTTTCGCGAGCGTAGGAAACCCAAACAATGGATCTGCGTACCCGGCAATACCCGATACGATCGGAGCATGCAACGGAAGTCCTGGAAATACACTCGGAACGGCGCCGCTCAATTCGCAGCTGTACTTTTTGAGCATCTTTTACACTTGGTTGTCCGCCGCGGACACGCAGGTCGTCGAGGCTCAGAACTATATGCCTTCGCAGGTGGCACCTGTGCCCGTCTCAGTCCCGCCATCCCCTGCGTATTCGTCCTGGATGCTCCTCGGAACGAAGGGTGCACTGGGAGCGTCCAGTAACACGTTCGTGGGCGTGCCTCAGTTGTCCGCCGGAACATCAAATGTCTTTGCTTGGCCGCCATCCTCAATTGCGACGGGAGGGACACAGACTGGTAACGCATATACTACGACCCTGAGCGGTCAGAGTTACGGAAACGGGAGCTACACTAGTAATTCTAGTTCAGCAGTAAATTCATCATGCTATGCACAATACGCTTTTGACAAATCAACAGCTACGTTCTGGTCATCGGGTGGATTCTATTCCACATCGAGTCCTTACCGGTATACCGGTACGATCACAACGAGTGATGTACTCGGCAACAGTTATCTAGGGGAGTGGGTATCCCTACAAGCACCTACAGCGTTTACTATTTCAAACTATGCCATAACTGTTGCCAACGCTAACTACAGTTTTCAGGGTCCAGGTACTTTTTGGCTACTGGGATCGAACGACGGTAACGCCTGGTTTCTTCTAGACTCGAGATCTGGAATCACATGGACATCGGCATACCAGGTACAGACGTTCACTGTTACCACATCAGTACCATACTCAAACTATCGACTCGTGATTAATTGCGTTCCCGGAACGAATGGAACATCTAGTTACACCGTGTTTTCTGAGCTCGTCTTTTCCTCCGTCCAGAACTACGCACCGATCCTGCAGACTGGTGTTGTCACAGGAACGACCTACGCGTTCCCGCCGGCGAGCATAGCTACGGGGGGTACACAATCCGGCAACCAGTACACTACGCTCCTTACGGGTCAGACGTTCGGTAACGGGACGTACACTAGCAACAGCTCGAGCTACACAGGAACCAACTATGCTCAAAACGCGTTCGACAAGAACACCGGGTCACAGTGGTCTGCTGCTGCGAGCTTGTATTCGTCGAGTAGCCCCTACGGCGTAACTTCGTCGACGGTCACATATGACACACTGGGCAACGCTTACGCCGGTGAATGGATCCAGATTCAAACTCCAACCCCCATCACCATAAACAATTACACTATAAACAACAATTACGCTTCTTACGGTTCTCAAAGCCCTTCCAAGTTTTGGGCCCTAGGATCAAACGACGGTACTTCATGGTACCTTGTAGATTCGAGAACGGGGGTCACGTGGCCTTCTGGTGCGACCCAGACATTTACGACACCGAACGTTCCTCCTCCGTATGCGTGGTATCGTCTGGTTGTGAACCAGATCAACGGCACAGGTGGTCAACTGAACATCACAGAGCTCGTATTCAACACTTCTTCAATTTTCACCGCCAACACCGGCGGAATCTCGGAGCTGCGACTGCTCAGTAATACCCTCGTGTACGAGTACCCCGTGAGCAACCTGGCGGTCGGGGTGACAAGTACGGGTGGTAATCAGTACACGACACTCGTGTCCAATCTGGTCTACGGAAACGGAACCTATGTGTGCAACGCCAGTAGCTACTACACAGCATCAGGACCTCTGTATCCTTATAACGCATTCACCAAGAATGTAGCAACCTCATGGGCCTCAAACGTAAATGCGTACTCTACAACCTCGCCGTACCAGTACACAGCGGGTGTCTATTCTACCACGGCGGTAGGTGGGACAGTATGCAACGGCGAGTGGCTCCAGATTCAGTTGCCTGCACCGATTGTTCTTTCGAGTTACTCGTTGACAGTCAGTTCTTCGAATTATCAATATCAAGGTCCCGGTGCATTCTATATACTCGGATCAAACGACGGAACGACATGGTACCTGCTGGACTATCGATCTGGTATCAACTGGGTACAACCGAATCAACTCCAGACATTCAACGTGTCTGCATCAAACGCATACACAACCTATCGTATGGTGGTCTATGCCCTCGACGGATATCTAAACACCATAGTACAGGTACCGGTCATTGCTGGCTGGCGCCTGTTCACGACCCAGCCCCTTTACGAGTACCCGCCGTCGAGCCTCGCAACGGGCGTCTCGGGGACACAGCCCAGCACTACCGTAGTGACAGGCCAGAACTACGGCAACGGAACATATGTCGCTAATGCGTCATCGGTGACCTCTACGTTTTATGCCTATTACGCATTTGATAAAAATGTATCTACTGGTGAATGGGCTTCAGCAACAGCTTACTCAACGAGTAGTCCATATGGTAACACATCATCAGTTGTTACAACGGACGTTCTAGGAAACGTGTATGGGGGTGAATGGCTTTCATTGCAAAGTACAACTCCATTCGTATTATCGAGTTACGCAATATGGCCGGCAAACACATCGGGAGCCTGGGCAACTGCATCACCCGGTACATTCTATGTACTGGGGTCTAATGATGGAACAAACTGGTACGTGTTAGATTCAAGATCAGGTATATCTTGGCCTACTTATTCCCCCCAGACATTTATGCTCTCGAGTGTCCCGTCTGCATACTCCAACTATCGTCTAGTAACGAAACTTCTCAGTGGCAATTACGGAATCTTGTGCGTTGTTGAGTGGCGCCTTTACACTTCGCTTCCTCTCGTCGGCCCACCTCTTCCGCTCACGACCGTGTACCCCTTGGACTCGCTTTCCTCAACAGCCTTGTCCAGTGCCAACGGACTCTTCTCGACCAAACGACTACTCTCAAAATACCAGGGGCCAGTGGTGAACCTGAGGAGGAGCACCGACTCCGCGACTCTCGATTTCTTTGCAGATGCCCTCGGAAACCTTTTTAATGGCCGCCAGACCGTCCAGGGGTGGCTCGCGGGTGCGACCGCCTATGTCACCACTTGGTACGACCAGTCCGGCCAAGGGAACCACGCGACGCAGGCGACGACATCACTCCAACCAACTTACAACTCGAACACTAGAGCAGTAGTACTAAATTCAACGTATTTTCAGCTTCCAAGTCTTCCGAGTGGAAATAGTCCTTACACTTATACTATCAAAGTTTCGAATGTTGCATTTGTGTCTTCTTATTCCATTTATGTCACAGGTGGAAACTATGTTGCAAATCAAAATATAGAATTGTTTTCGACTCCCACTAATGTTATACATTCATGGTTTTCTAGCGACATGACAACCGCCACAACGGCTACAACAAATCAATTTTTTACATTTTCCTATGACCAAACGAACAGATACACGTTTCTCAATGGATCACTTCAGACCACACTGGCTTCATCATCGCATGCACAGGTAAATAGCAACAATTATATAGGATACGATTCTCGTGGGTACTACTCGGCCAGTTCACTCACATCAATATCCATATTAAGTAGTAATGTTTCAACTTCCGATCGACTCATTGTCGAGGCCCAGCCGTGAGGGGTGAAAAGGATTTTCACCCGACCCCGGCGCGGGTTCCTAGGTGAGTTAAACTCTGCTCTACAAATAAAGAAATGCCGGAGTGTGGGGCACCTCGAGCGTTCGGCCGAGGTGCGTGCAGGAACGCAGTGGCTGACG